>Ga0308163_10000870_pt1 | contig 40977 bp, 40 predicted proteins | sample PhyTR1_FD_201037 | JGI IMG/M metagenome (GOLD analysis project Ga0308163, IMG submission 201037) | Phyllosphere microbial communities from UC Gill Tract Community Farm, Albany, California, United States - DLSLT.R1 | ecosystem: Host-associated > Plants > Phyllosphere > Unclassified | place: USA... | reverse complement strand
CCGCTTGTTGCGCAAACCGGCAACGGGCCGCTCTCACGATCGCGCTCAGTTCGGACAAAGCGACCGTAAACTCTTCATTGATAATAACATATTCGAACTCTGGCGCGTGGGCGATTTCGCCGCCGGCCGCCAGCAGGCGCCGCGTGATCACGTGCGGCTCGTCCTGGCCGCGCTTGTTCAGGCGCTCTTCGAGCGCATCGATCGACGGCGGCAGGATGAAAATGCCGGCCGCGCGCGGAAACTGTTTGCGTACCTGGCGCGCGCCCTGCCAGTCGATTTCCAGCAAGATATCGGTGCCGGCCGCCATTTGCTGCTCGACCATGATGCGCGAGGTGCCATAGTAATTGCCGTGCACTTCGGCCCATTCCAGGAATTCGCCCTTGTCGGCGCGCGCGATAAAGTCTTCGGCGCTGGTGAAATAGTATTCACGGCCGTGCTCTTCGCCCGGGCGCGGCGCGCGCGTGGTGGTCGAGATCGACAGCTTGATGGCCGGTTCCTGCGCCAGCAGCGCGTTGACCAGGGTCGATTTGCCGGCGCCCGATGGCGCGGCGACCACGAACAGGCTGCCGGAGAAGGCGGTAGGGTGACTCATGCGTATTTTTCCATGGCGGGTGAGGGTGGCGCCGTGCTTGCGCGGGCGGCGCCCAATCCGCTATTTTACCAAGAGGCAAGGCGCCCTGCCAGTGCCATGGCGGCTATTCCAGGTTCTGCACCTGTTCGCGCATCTGCTCGATCAGCAGCTTCAGGTCCATCGAGGCGTCGGCCAGTTCCTTGACCGAGGCCTTGGCGCCGAGCGTATTGGCTTCGCGGTTGAGTTCCTGCATCATGAAGTCGAGGCGCTTGCCGACTTGGCCGCCCTTGGTCAGGATATGGCGCGTTTCGCCCAGGTGGGCCGACAGGCGTGCCAGTTCTTCCGACACGTCGATGCGGATGCCGTACAAAATCACTTCCTGGCGGATGCGTTCCATCGCGTCCTGGCGCGACAGCGCCGAATTCGAGCCCTGGCTGGCCAGGCCCAGCGCGTCCTGCATGCGCTCGATGGCTTTTTGCTGGAAAGCGGCGACCACTTGCGGGATCAAGGGCGTGATGCGCTTGACGATGGCTTCCATCGCTTCGATGCGCGCGATCAGCACGGCTTCGAGCGCCGCGCCTTCGCGCTTGCGGCTGTCGACAAAGGCGGCAATCGTGCGCTTGGTCAGCGCGCCGACGTCCGCCTGCAGGGATTCCTGGCCCACTTGCGCTTCTTCGATGACGCCAGGCCAGCGCAGCAGTTCAGCCACCGACATCACCGGCGCCGACACGAAATGCTGGCCCACTTCCGACTGCAAGCGCGCCAGTTCGGCCAGCAGCGGCAGGTTCAGCGCCTGCGTGCCGGCGGTGGCGGCCTTGCGGCCAAAGCTCAGGCGTACCTCGACCTTGCCACGCGTGATGGCCGACATGACGGCGGCGCGCAGATCCGGTTCGAGCGTGCGCAAATCATCGTTGATACGGAATTGCAGGTCGAGAAAGCGTGAATTGACGCTCTTGATTTCAATTGTCAGTGTGCCTGCAGCCCCTTCGCTGGTGGCAACCGCGTAGCCTGTCATGCTTGAAATGCTCAAAGGATTCCCCGATTTGGTCTTGTATACAGTCACTTATACACTTAATCAGCCAGCGCAGGCAAGACCGCCCGCGCCCTGGAAACAGGGCCGCCGTCATGGGGTGGCCTGTTTTTTGCGCATGAAATGGCTCATGGTGCTGAATAGTGTGCGTTTTACGGCATTGTAAAGAAAATTGTGTAGCGCGGGGCAGGATTGTCGTACACGCGTGCGTGTTGCTTTTTGGTCAGTGTGTGCTTGAAGGTATCGCTATCTGGCCGGCCTGCGCACGGTGTTAAAATCGCTGCCGCATTCCAACCTACAGGACACCCCATGACATTTGAATCCCGCCCGAGCGGCCGCGCCGTCGACGCGCTGCGCGCCATCCGCATCACCCGCCAGTACACCAAGCATGCCGAAGGCTCGGTGCTGATCGAGTGCGGCGACACCAAGGTCATCTGCACCGCCAGCATCGAAGACAAGGTGCCGGGTTTCCTGAAGGGCAAGGGACAGGGCTGGCTGACGGCCGAGTACGGCATGCTGCCCCGCTCGACCCACACGCGCATGGACCGCGAAGCGGCGCGCGGCAAGCAGTCGGGCCGCACCCAGGAAATCCAGCGCCTGATCGGCCGCTCGCTGCGCGCCGCGTTTGACCTGCAAGCCTTCGGCGAGCGTACCCTGCATCTCGATTGCGACGTGATCCAGGCCGACGGCGGCACGCGCACGGCCTCGATCACCGGCGCCATGGTCGCCGCCTATGACGCGTTTGCGCAATTGCAGGCACGCGGCGCGATCACCGCGATTCCCGTGAAAAGCTTTGTCGCCGCCATCTCGGTCGGCGTCTACCAGGGCATGCCGGTGCTGGACCTCGATTACGTCGAAGACTCCAACTGCGATACCGACATGAACGTGGTGATGACGGAAGCGGGCCACTTCATCGAAGTGCAGGGCACGGCCGAAGGCGCCGCGTTCGACCGCGCCGGCATGAACCGGCTGCTGGACCTGGCGCAGGGCGGCATCGCCGACCTGGTCAAGCTGCAAAAGCAGGCGCTGGGACTGTAAGGGCAGGGGTGAGGAGAGCGCAAAAGGTTTACAATGTCGGCACTTAACACGGACCACTGCACGGACCACTGACATGACCCAACGCCTCATCCTCGCCTCCAACAACGCCGGCAAGCTCAAGGAATTCAACGAGCTGCTCTCGACCATCGGCTTTGCCGTGCACGCCCAGGGCGAGTACGACGTGCCCGAGGCCGACGAGCCGTTTCACACCTTTGTCGAAAACGCGCTGCAAAAAGCGCGCCATGCCGCGCGCCTGACGGGCTTGCCCGCGCTGGCCGACGATTCGGGCGTGTGCGTCAATGCGCTCGGCGGCGCACCGGGCGTGGTTTCGGCACGCTATGCGGGCGAGCCGAAGTCGGACGCCGCCAACAGCGCCAAACTGATCGCCGACCTGGAGCCGCATGCCGACAAATCGGCCTATTACTACTGCGTTCTCGTGTATGTGCGCCACGCCGACGACCCGCAGCCGGTCATCGCCGACGCGCGCTGGCATGGCGAGATGATCGCCATTGCGCGCGGCGCGGGCGGCTTCGGCTACGATCCGCATTTTTACATCCCGGTCCTGGGCAAGTGCGCGGCCGAGCTGACGGCCGACGAAAAGAACGCGCTGTCGCACCGCGGCCAGGCCCTGCGCGTGCTGGTCGAGAAACTGCGATGATCCCGATCAAAGTCGCCGGCAGCATCGCCCGGCCGGGCAGCAAGCCTGCCAATACCCCCGCGCCACAGGACGGCATTTCGGGCGCGGCCGGCGCGGCCCTGCGCTATCTGCAGCCCGGTGCGCTGAACCTGACGGCCCTGCCGCCGCTGTCGCTGTACATCCATTTTCCGTGGTGCGTCAAGAAATGCCCGTATTGCGACTTCAATTCGCACGAGGTAAGGCAGGAGCAGGGCTTTCCGGAAGAGGAATACCTGGCTGCCCTGCGGCTGGACCTGGAAATGGCGCTGCCGTTGATCTGGGGCCGCAAGATCCACACCATCTTCATTGGCGGCGGCACGCCCAGCCTGATGTCGGCGGCCGGCCTGGACCGGCTGATGTCGGACGTGCGCACCTTGCTGCCGCTGGAGCCGGACTGCGAAATCACCATGGAAGCGAATCCTGGCACCTTCGAGACGGAAAAATTCAAGTCGTACCGGGCCAGCGGCGTGAATCGCCTGTCGGTCGGCATCCAGAGTTTCAATGGCCGCCACCTGCAGGCGCTGGGTCGCATCCATGACGACAACGAGGCGCGCCGCGCGGTGGAAATCGCGCATGCGCATTTCGATAATTTCAACCTCGACCTGATGTACGCGCTGCCGTCGCAGACCCTGGCCGAAGCGCAGGCCGACCTGGAGACGGCGCTGTCGTTCGCGCCGCCGCATCTGTCGCTATACCATCTGACGCTGGAACCGAACACGCTGTTTGCGAAGTACCCGCCGCAGTTACCAGATGACGACGAAAGTGCCGATATCGCCGACATGGTGGCCGCGCGCGCCGCCCAGGCCGGTTACGGCCGCTACGAAGTATCCGCCTATGCCCAGCCGGGCCGCCAGGCGCGCCACAACCGCAACTACTGGGAATTCGGCGACTATCTCGGCATCGGCGCCGGTGCGCATTCGAAGATTTCGTTCCCGCACCGCGTGCTGCGCCAGGCCCGCTACAAGCAGCCGCGCGCCTATATGGATGCGGTGCGTGCGGGCAATCCGGTGCAGGAAGAGCGCGAACTGGCGCGCGAGGAAATGGGTTTTGAATTCATGCTCAACACCCTGCGCCTGACGGGCGGCTTTGCACCGAACCTGTTTGCCGAGCGCACCGGCCTGGCGCTGAACGCCATCGAGCAGCCGCTCAATGCGGCCGAAGCGAAGGGCCTGCTGTACCGCGATCACCAAGTGATACGGCCGACCGAGCTGGGCCTGAGTTTTCTCAACGACCTGCAGCAGATGTTCCTGGAAGAATAGCCTTCGGCCAGGTCAGGTGTTCTAGAACTCTTCCCAGTCCTGTTCCCCGGCCGGCATGGCGGGCGCCTTGCGCGGCGCAGGGTGGGCCGCCAGGGCCGGTTTGGCGATGGTTTTGCGTGGCGCTGGCGCTGCGTGACTGGCATGCACGGCGGGACGAGGCTTGGCGGCCGCCACCGGCGCCGCCAGCGGCTGCTCCAGCTTGAAGCCGCCGGCCACCTGCGCCAGGCGCGCGGCCTGGTCCTGCATGCTTTCGGCCGCGGCCGCCGCTTCCTCCACCAGCGCGGCGTTCTGCTGCGTCACCTGGTCCATCTGCGCGATGGCCTGGTTGACCTGGTCGATGCCCATGCTCTGCTCGGCGCTGGCCGAGGTGATTTCGGCCATGATGTCGGTTACGCGGCGCACGCTGTCGACCACCTCGTTCATGGTGCTACCGGCCTGCTGCACCAGACGGCTGCCGCCGTTGACCTGCGCCACCGAGTCGTCGATCAGGCTCTTGATTTCCTTGGCCGCACTGGCGGATCGCTGCGCCAGGTTGCGCACTTCGGTCGCCACCACCGCAAAGCCACGCCCCTGTTCGCCGGCGCGTGCCGCTTCCACCGCCGCGTTCAGGGCCAGGATATTGGTCTGGAAGGCGATGCCGTCGATGACGCCGATAATGTCGACGATTTTCTTTGATGAGGCATCGATGGCGCCCATGGTGTCGACCACCTGGTTTACGATGCCGCCACCGCGTTCCGCCACTTCCGAGGCGGACAGGGCCAGCTGGTTGGCCTGGCGCGCATTGTCGGCGTTCTGCTTTACGGTCGAGGTGAGCTCTTCCATCGACGAGGCCGTTTCCTCGAGTGAACTGGCTTGCTGTTCCGTGCGCGACGACAGATCCTGGTTGCCGGCCGCAATTTCAGAGGACGCCGTGGCGATCGCATGGGTGCCCGTCTGCACCTGCGACACCACATTGGTCAGCGCATCGTTCATGCTTTTCAGGGCGCGCATCAGGTCGCCCACTTCATCGCGCGTGGCGTGGCCGAAGGTGGTGCGCAGGTCGCCCTCGGCGACGGTGGTGGCGACCGCGATGGCCGCCTGCAGCGGCTGCGTGATCGAGCGCGTGATCAGCCACGCGCACAGGCTGCCGAAGACGATCATCAGGCCGGCCAGGATGGCGGTCAGGGTCAGGCTGCGGGTATTGGCCTGCTCGATCGCCAGGGCGGTGTCGTCGATGGCCTGGCGCTGCTGCGCCAAAAAGCCCTGCACCTTGGCCTGGTAGGCTTCGGCGGCCGGCATGTATTGCTGCGTGTAGGCGCGCTCGGCGTCCGCCGCCTGGCCGGTCTTCTTGGCCGCCATCACCGCCTGCTTGGCCTCCTGGTACACGCCGCGCACCTGCATCACCGAGGCAAAAGTGGCTTTTTCCTGCTCGCTCGACAGCATGCCCTCGACCTGCTTCAGCAGGCCGCCGCCCTTTTTTGTGCCGGCCGCGATGGCATCGGCAAACGTCACCGACAAGCTCTCGTCCGAGCTTTTGGCGATCAGGGTGGTGCGTTCGATCGCCGAATAGATCAGCAGGTACAGGTCGGACGCCAGGCGCTCCTTGGCCAGCGGCTTTTCCATCATGGCGCGCGTCGCCTGGGCGTTGCCCCAGGCGCTGATCACGGAGAACGAGGTGCAGACGATGGCCAGCAGCAGCACCACGGCAAAGCCGATCGCCAGGCGGGCGCCGATGCGGATGTTCGAGAGTGTCTTCATGGTGTCTTCTGGTTACGATGATCAATAAAGCATTTTCTATTGGAAATGCTACATGGGCATGACGATGGCAGAGCGTGTGCTGGCGTGGTGTGGCTGCACGGCTGTGCGGCAGGCGGGGTTGGGGCCCGAAATACTGACAAGAAAACAAATGGATGACAACGCCGGGCCTTGCGTCAGGAACGAGGGTGGCGATGCGTAAATCCTACCACGCAAAAATGACTGTCGGTATGAAATACGCACCGCACCGGTGCGCCGCAGGCAGCGTGTTGTTTTTCGCTCAGGCGTGCAGATCGAGCGCCTGGCGCAGGTCCGGCTGCTCGGCCCAGCGCGCAAAGGCGGCCGCCATGCGCTCGCTTTCGGCGATGGCGCGGCGCCAGTCGCGCATGCGCGCCGCATGGTCCTGGCCGTAATGGGGAAAGTCGCGCCGGTCGGGCAGCTTGCCATTGGGCAGGCTGGCGACAAAGGCGGGCGAGGGCGACACCAGGATCATGTTGTCCAGCGCCGAGTCCTGGCCGCGCACGCGGCGCCAGGGCATGGCCTTGTCGAGCCAGCCCGGCACGAGATGGTCGGCAAAATGCGGATACAGCACCAGGTCCGGTTCGCGCTGGTAGGGCAGATGCAAGTGGTAATCGACCAGGCCGCCGTCCCAGTAGCGTCCCGCCGGCGCACCTGCGATATCCCGCACGGCGTCGAGCACCAGCGGAATCGAGCCCGAGGCCAGCAGCGCGTCGCGCAGATTGTCTTGTGCCAGGGGCACGAAGTGGGCGTTGAAGGCGTCGAAGCGCGAACGCAGCCAGCCGGCGCCGTCCGGCCCGGCATGGAACACCACCCTTTCCAGCGAGGTGGCCAGGCGCTCGCGCGCCAGCGCATTGCCGGCGGCGGCCAGCAGGAAGCCGCGTCGGTCGCGCCAGACGCCAGGCCGCTCCAGGCCCTTGAGCCCGCGCACGGCCAGCACCGCCAGGCTGTGCTGCGCGTGTTGCAGCACTTGTGCATCCTGGCCGTCGAGCATGGCGTCGAGCAGGGCGCGGCAGGTGCGGCTGACGTGGGCCGGCGTCGGCTTGTCGGGATAGCGCTGGCCGACGTAATCGCGCACCAGGCGGCGCTGGGCGGCGACCGGATCGGGAAAGGTGGCCGCCGCCATGCGCCAGGCGCCGATCGAGGCGCCGATGAACTGGCGCCGGCGCGGCGCGCGCGGCAAAAAATCGCCGAACAGCCAGCAATCGAACTGGTGCAGGATCAGCCCCTTCGGCCCGCCGGCGGCGGCCGGCACGATGGCGATATCCTCGGCGCGCAAGCCGTGCTCGGCGATACGGGCGCGGGCGCGGCGGCCCAGGCGGATGGTGATGGCGGACGTGCTTGGCGACATGGGTGCGGCTCGCGGCTGGTAAACAGTTTTCCATTGTAGCGCCAGTGAACGGATCAGGCGTGCGACAAAAACAGGCCGGCTTTGATGGATTGCGCTGTGATGTCCACACTGAAAAACTTGCAGGTATCTATCATTGATAGGTATTATTTGGTGTGCTGGTATATACTTTGAATAGATATCGACCAGGAGAATGACATGTCATCCACTGCCAAACTTTTTACTACCGGACGCAGCCAGGCCGTACGGTTGCCCATGGAGTTCCGGTTCCAGGGAACGGAAGTGTTTATTCGACGCAACCCGGACACGGGTGAGGTCGTGCTGTCGCCCAAGCCAGCATCCTGGCAGGAGTTTTTTGAACTTGCCGATCGCACCGTGATCCCGGCCGATTTCATGCTGGACCGCGAAGACTTGCCGGCCGAAGAAAAGAACCTGTTTTGAATTGCTACATGCTGGACACCAACATGGCGAGCTATGTCATCAAGGGCCATCCGCCAGAGGTGCGTCAACGACTCGCTGCGCTGCCGATGGGCAGCATCTTCGTCTCGGTTGTGACGCAGGCCGAACTGCTTTACGGCGTGGCCCGCAAGGGGTATCCGAAGGCCCTTGCCAGTCTCATACGCGAGTTTTTGCTGCGCGTTGAAGTGCTGCCCTGGGACGGTGAGGCGGCAACGGTGTATGGCGATTTACGATCATCCTGCGCCGCGTCCGGCATCACGCTCGGCGCGCTCGACATGATGATTGCCGCGCACGCGGTGGCGGCCAAAGCAACGCTGGTAACCCACGAGCAGGCGTTTTCCCTGGTACCCGGCGGTGTCCTCGCCGTCGAAGACTGGATCATTCAGCCTTAATGCATTGCACGTATTAATGCAAAAGCGGCGCCGTGCATTGCACGGACGCCGCTTTTCCTGATGACGACAGCGCTTAGCGCAGGGCCGAGATCAGCTGCTTCAGCTTGCCTGTATCGACGCAGAAAGCGCGGATGCCTTCGGCCAGTTTTTCGGTCGCCATCGCGTCTTCATTCATCATGAAGCGGAACGATTTTTCATCGAGCGACATCTTGACGATATTCGCGCCCGGCGCCGCTTCGGCACTCAGCTTGCGTGCCACCGGGGCGTCGCTGTCGGCCAGCTTTTGCAGCAGGTCGGGGCTGATGGTGAGCAGGTCGCAGCCGGCCAGTTCCAGGATTTGCGAGGTATTGCGGAAGCTCGCGCCCATCACTTCGGTGGTGTAGCCGAACTTGCGGTAGTAATTGTAGATGCGCTTGACCGACTGCACGCCCGGGTCTTCCGCGCCCATGTAGTCGATGCCGGTCGATTTCTTGTACCAGTCGTAGATGCGGCCGACGAATGGCGAAATCAGCTGCGCACCCGCTTCGGCGCAGGCGATCGCCTGCGCCAGCGAGAACAGCAAGGTCATGTTGCAGCGGATGCCTTCCTTTTCCAGGATCTCGGCGGCGCGGATGCCTTCCCAGGTCGAGGCCATCTTGATCAGCACGCGTTCGCGCGGAATGCCCGCGTTCGAATACAGGGCGATCAGGTCGCGGCCCTTGGCCACCGTGCCATCGATATCGAACGACAGGCGCGCATCGACTTCGGTCGAGACACGGCCCGGAATGGTCTGCAAGATCTCCACGCCAAACGCGATCAGGAGGCGGTCGATGATCTCGCCGGTCGACGCGTTCGGATGGTCGCGCACGGCCTTTTCCAGCAGCGGCTTGTATTCATCCTTTTGCACGGCTTTCAGGATCAGCGAAGGATTGGTGGTCGCGTCGCGCGGCGTGTACGCCTGGATCGACTGGAAGTCGCCCGTATCGGCCACCACGGTGGTGTACTGTTTGAGTTGTTCTAATTGGTTCATGGCTAAGGATTATCGTTAAAGTGGCCGAAGCCGGGGTCAGACCCGCCGGGACTCGGCGTCCCCGTCTGACCCCGGCCGTCTGATATTAATTCGGAACTATACCGCTCAGCCTATAAAAGAATCAAACTGCATGTCAAATTCCTGCAAGGCCTTCTGCGCATTCTGCATCTTCTTGCGGAACTCCGGCCCGCGCTGCAGCGCCAGGCCCACCGCCAGCACGTCGATTACCACCAGGTAGGCCAGGCGCGCCGAGATCGGCGTGTAGGGGTCGGTGTTGAAGATCAGGTCGATCGGAATCAGCACGGTGGCCAGGTCGGCCAGCGGCGTGCCCGACGGTGCCAGCACGATCACGTCGGCGCCGCCGCGGCGTGCCAGTTTCACCGAGCGCACCAGGGCCGGGCTGTTGCCGCGCTGCGAGATGGCCACCAGCGCGTCGCCGCCGCGCAGCAGGGCCGCCGCGATGCTGTGGATATTCGGGTCGCTATAGGCCACCGTCGGCACGCCCGAGCGGAAAAACTTGTGCTGGGCGTCGGCCGCCACGATGCCCGAGGTGCCCTGGCCATAGAATTCGATCTTGCTGGCGCGCGACAGAATGTCGAGCGCGCGCTGTATCGCTTCCGGGTTCAGGTTGTTGCGCAGGTCGAGCAGGGTATTGATCGAGCGGCTGCAGATTTTATTGACCAGGTCGGCCGCCAGGTCATCCTGCGCCGGCTGCTCGTTGGCGCCCGGCATGGCCAGCGCCAGTCCCTGCGCCAGGCGCAGCTTGAATTCATGCCAGCCGTCATATCCCAGGGTGCGGCAAAAGCGCACCACGGTCGGCTCGGACACCTGCGCGTTTTTCGCCAACGCCGTGATGTTCTGGCTGACCGTCTGGTTCGGCTGTTCCAGCACCGCCAGCGCGACTTTTTTCTCCGACTTGGAGAGCGAGTCGAGCTGGGTGCGGATGGAGTCAAGCAGCATGGGGGGAGTCTTTTTTCTTCGGGAAGCGGTGAAGCAGGGAATTCGCGGAGCATGCTCCGCGCCTGCGTAACGGCCGGCCCATGCATGGGCCGGCTCCTTGCCTTGCTAGCTTAGTCCTCAGGCAAGGCTTCTTCACGCCACTGCAGCCCATCGCGCCCGATCAGCGCGCTGGCCGCGGCCGGGCCCCAAGTACCTGCCGTGTACGGAATCGGCGCGCTGTCGTTCTGTTCCCAGCTGTCGAGGATCGGTTCGACCCATTCCCAGGCCGCTTCCAGTTCGTCGCCGCGCATGAACAGGGTCAGCTGGCCGCGCAGGACGTCCAGCAGCAAACGCTCGTAGGCGTCCATGCGCGGGGTCTTGAACGATTCGCGGAAATCGAGTTCCAGTTCGGCCGGTTTCAAGCGCATGCCGTCGCCCGGGGTTTTTGCCATCAGGTTCATGCGCAGGCCTTCGTCGGGCTGCAGGCGAATCACCAGGCAGTTCGGCTGGAAGCTCGAGGTTGGCTGGTTGAAGATCGAGTGCGGGATCTGCTTGAAGCGCACCACGATTTCGGCCAGGCTGTCGGCCATGCGCTTGCCGGTGCGCAGGTAGAACGGCACGCCGGCCCAGCGCCAGGTGTCGATTTCCGCTTTCAGCGCGACAAAGGTTTCGGTACGCGAGTGTTGCGGCGCATCCGGTTCGTCGCGGTAGCTCGGCACGGTGGTGCCGTCGACATGGCCGGCACGGTACTGGCCGCGCACGATGTTTTGCGCCAGGGTGGTCGGCGTGAATTTTTTAAGCGAGCGCAGCACTTGCAGCTTTTCATCGCGCACGGCGTCCGGCGCGATCGAGGTCGGCGGTTCCATGGCGACGATGCACAGCAGTTGCAGCAGGTGATTCTGCAGCATGTCGCGCAGCGCGCCCGAGGTGTCGTAGTAACCCATGCGGTTGCCCACGCCCAGTTTCTCGGCGATGGTGATCTGCACGTCGGAAATCCATTCGCGGCGCCACAGCGGCTCGAACAGGATATTGCCGAAGCGCAGGGCCAGCAAGTTCTGCACGGTTTCCTTGCCCAGGTAATGGTCGATGCGGTAGATCTGCGATTCCTGGAATACCTTGCCCACTTCGGCATTGATCTGCTTGGCGCTGGCCAGGTCGCGGCCCAGCGGTTTTTCCAGCACCACGCGCGAATTCGGCGTCACCAGGCCATTTTCTTCCAGGTTGTCGCAGATCAGCGCGAACAGGTGTGGCGGCGTGGCCAGGTAGTACACGCGCGTCAGGTTGGCGTCGGCGCGCAGCGCTTCGACCAGCGGTGCATAGGTCTTGGCGTCGCTGGCGTTGAGCGACACGTACACGATGCGCGCGCAGAACTTGCTCCACGTGGCGGCATTCAGGGTGCTGGCCTTGATGTGCGGGCGGGAATTGGTTTCCACCATTTTCAGGAAAGCGTCCTGGCCGCTGTCCTGGCGGCCCACGCAGATGATGCGCGCCGTCGGTGGCAGGTCGTTCGCGACATCGCGCGCATACATTGCAGGCAGTAATTTACGCATGGCTAAATCGCCGCTGCCGCCAAACAGGACCAGGTCAAAATCGGTAAGAGCCATAATATGATGTCGTCGCAAAAGTAAAGGAGCCGGAGCCGGGAGGGTGCTGATCGCTGGCAGCGCTGTGGCGCGTCGCCGCGTTGGTATCGCCGCGTGGTGCCGCAGTTGATGCTACTGTAAATTCATGGTGTAAATTTACTACGTAGAACTGGCAATTGCAAGAAATTTTACTACATTGTGACTGCTCTAGCCAGTCCTGCATTATATGCCTGCCCGCAGGACTTGCCACGCCATCATGCATTTCAATAAAGCCATGGTTGCAGCGGAAATTTTCGATAGCAGCCGTGTAGATTTGCGCTGTAGCAACACGGACGTCAAGAAAAGCACGCGCAAGGCCCTTCCGCCGATTTAAGTAACTTTCGGGAAATAAATTGACCGTATAATCGGCGTAAAACGCTGACAACCATGTTGGCGACAATATACTGCGCTGTAGTGTCGGCCATGCCCCGAATCCGCCTTCCGACCCTAACGTACCACGCATTCAGCCAAGAAAGCGCGCGGCAAGGCGGACTTCAATCACGCAATACAAGACGGCTCAAGGGGAAATAATGAATTCAATGCAAGAGATCGATGAGCGCACCAGCCTGACAGGCAATAACAAATTCGAATTGTTCCTGTTCAAGCTCGGCACCAGCGACCATTCGACCAGCCGCGAACTGTTCGGCATCAATGTGTTCAAGGTACGCGAGATCATGGAAATGCCGGCCATCACGGCCGTTGCCGGTTCCCATCCGCATATGCTGGGCGTGGTCAATATCCGTGGCCAGATCGTGCCGGTGATCGACTTGCCGATGGCCGTCGGCTGCAAGAGCAATGGCTTGCGTATCCTGATGGTGACCGAATTCGCCCGCTCGACGCAGGCCTTCGCCGTGGAAGAGGTCGATGAAATCGTGCGCCTGGAGTGGAACCAGGTGCTGTCGGCCGAATCGAGCGTTGGCGGCGGCCTGGTCACCAGCATCGCCCGTCTCGACGGCGATACCGACAAGACGCGCCTGGCGCAGGTGCTGGACGTCGAACAGATCCTGCGCAATGTGCTGCCGTCCGGCGACCCGGATGTCGACAAGACCAGCATCGGCCCGCAAGTGCAGCTGCCGCCCGGTTCCGTGATCCTGGCCGCCGACGATTCCTCGCTGGCCAGGTCTTTGATCGAAAAAGGCCTGGAAGCGATGGGCGTGCCTTACATCATGACCAAGACCGGCAAGGAAGCGTGGGAGCGGCTGCAAGCGATCTCGACCCAGGCCGCGGCCGAAGGCAAGACCGCCAAAGACAAGGTGGCGCTGGTGCTGACCGACCTGGAAATGCCGGAAATGGATGGTTTTACCCTGACCCGCAATATCAAGAACGACGGCCGCTTCGCGACCATCCCGGTCGTGATCCATTCCTCGCTGACGGGCTCGACCAACGAAGACCACGTCAAGGGCGTGGGCGCCGATGGCTATGTGGCCAAGTTCGTGGCGGCGGAACTGGCCGAGACGATCCGCAAGGTGTTGGCAAGGTAATTCACCCCAACGTCGAAAGGCTGGGGTCAGACCCCCTCGCCCGTTAGCAATGACTTTTGCGTTAGCGGCATTGAGGGTCTGACCCCGGTACCCTTACGCCTGGTAAGCCGTTTCCGGCTGCCCCGCCACATCGACCCTGACCGACAGCACATGGCCCGTCAATGGGTACTCGGCAATCTCTTCCGCCGAGCGATTGTGGCTGGCGGTGGTGATATATAAAGTGCGCAGGTCGGCGCCGCCGAAGGTGACCATGGTCGGGCAACGGGCCGGCACCGTGATGTCGCCGAGCAGCTGGCCATCGGGCGCGAAGCGCAAAATCTTGCCGCCTTCAAACATGGCTGACCAGTAATTACCCTCGCTGTCGACCGCCGCGCCGTCGGGACGCCCGCCATAATCCGCTGCTTTTTTATCGGTGGAAAAGCGCTGGAACGGTTGTGGCGCGGAAATGGCGCCCGTGGCCGCATCGAAGTCGAAACGGTCGATGCGGTGGGTGGTGGTGTCCGAGTGGTACATGGTGCGCCTGTCGGGGGAAAAGCCCAGGCCGTTCGAGACCGTCATGCCGCCCGACCATACCTTGCGCACATTGCCCTTTTCCAATACGAACATTTCCGCCGCATCCGCATTGCGCGGCTCGAAGATGGTGCCGACCCAGAAACGGCCTTTTGGATCGACCTTGCCATCGTTGAAGCGGGTGGTGGCCATGTCGAATGGCGCCGGCGCGATTTCCGCCAGGCTGCCGGTCTTGGTGTCGAGGTGCACGAAGCCGCTGCGCAGGGCCACGATCAGGCCGCCGCCGGCATTGATCGCCAGCGCCGACGGTTCGGTCGGCATGTCCCACTGCACATGCTTGCCGCTGTCCGGATGCAAACGGTGCACGGCGCGTCCGTCGATATCGACCCAGTACAGGGCCGCTTCCTTCTGGTGCCACAAGGGGCATTCGCCCACTTGCATCGGTTTGTCGCTGACGACCTTGATTTCGTAAATATTCATAAGCCTTTGTTTTCAGTATGCCGCTTTGGCGGCGCGCGCCAGGGCGATCAGGCCATTGGTCGAGCTGTCGTGCAGTTCCGGCTGCGCCTCGCCGGTCAGTTCCGACTGGATTTTCTTGGCCAGTACCTTGCCCAGCTCCACGCCCCATTGATCGAAACTGTTGACGTTCCACAGCACGCCTTGCACGAAGGTTTTATGTTCGTACAGGGCGATCAGCGCGCCCAGGGTGGAGGGCGTCAATTGATCCATCAGAATGGTGTTGCTGGGGCGGTTGCCGGGGAAGGTTTTATGCGGCACCAGCGCTTCGATCTGCTCGGCAGGCAAACCTTGCGCCTGCAGGTCCGCGCGCACCTCATCACCCGTCTTGCCGGTCATGAAGGCTTCCGACTGCGCAAAGCAGTTGGCCAGCAGGGCGTCGTGGTGGCCCGGCAAATCGTGCGTGGCGCGCAGCGCGGCGATAAAGTCGATCGGCGTGATGTCGGTGCCCTGGTGCAGCAGCTGGAAGTAGGCGTGCTGGGCATTGGTGCCGCAATCGCCCCAGATCACCGGGCCGGTCGGCACGCCGACCGGTTCGCCGTCCTTGGTGACGCGCTTGCCGTTGCTTTCCATGTCCAGCTGTTGCAAATAGGCGGCAAAGCGGGAGAGGTCCTGGTGATACGGCGCGATCGAGACGGAACCGCAATCGAGGAACTGGCGGTTCCAGAAGCCCACCATGGCCAGCACCACCGGCATGTTCTGTTCGAGCGGCGTGGTGCGGAAATGCTGGTCCATCGCATGCGCGCCGGCCAGGAAATCGCTGAAGTATTCGAAACCGACGGCCAGCGCCACGGCCAGGCCGATCGACGACCAGACCGAATAGCGTCCGCCGACCCAGTCCCAGAACGGGAACATATTGGCCGGGTCGATGCCGAACTCGACGATGGCTGCCGCATTGGTGGAGACGGCCACAAAGTGCTTGGCCAGGTCTTTTTCTTCCGCTTCCAGCAAAAACCAGGCGCGCGCCGTATTGGCGTTCAGCATGGTTTCGGCCGTCACAAAGGTTTTCGAGGCAACGATGAACAAGGTCGTTTCCGGATCGACTTTCGACAGGGTCGCTTCCATGTCGTGGCCGTCGACGTTCGATACGAAATGCATTTCCAGGCCCGGGTTGGCGTAGGAGCGCAGCGCCAGGCAGGCCATTTTCGGGCCCAGGTCGGAGCCGCCGATGCCGATATTGACGACGTCGGAAATCGGCTTGCCGCTGTAGCCGAGCCAGCTGCCGTTGCGCACCTTGTCGGTAAATGCTTTCACGCGCTGCAGCACATCCTGCACGTCGGCGTCGATATCCTGGCCGTCAACCACCAGCCTGGTGCCGCGTGGCGCACGCAAGGCAGTGTGCAGAACCGCCCGATGTTCGGTAAGATTGATTTTCTCGCCAGTAAACATCGCTTCGCGCTGCGCTTCCACGCCGCGTTCGCGCGCCAGGTCCATCAGCAATGCCATGCTGGTCGCGTCGACCCGGTTCTTCGAGTAGTCGAGCAGCAGGCCGGCCGCGTCGATGGTCATCTGCGCAAAGCGCTGCGGGTTGCCGGCAAACAGCTGGCGCAGGTGCACGTCGCGCACGCTGGCGCTGTGGGCCTGCAATTGTTGGAAACTGGTCAAGGCGGTGAGGGCGGGAGTGGACATGGCGGTCGGCTGGGTACTGGTCTCGGTTATAAGGAATGCGGCGCGCCTGTAACATGCGCTGCCGGCGATGATATGAGAATAATACATCAGAAAAAAGTAAATTCACTACAGTTTGTACAAGAGAGACCAACCTCATATGTGTTTTTTTACGTCATTCTGCCAAGAAATCATGCGACAGACTGGCCGTTTTTGTAAAGGAAGCGTAGTGCCTTGACGCCTTAAAATGCGGCAAAAAAGTGGTTTATTTATGGGGTTGGCCCCAGCAAAAGTGCTTCTGCTTCACCATTTTGTAGTAAAATTTCACAAAATACTTTTTAAGGAATCCATCATGGCGCTGCATCCAGTAGTCGAATCCGTAACAGCGCGCATCATCGCGCGCAGCCGGCCCTCGCGCGGCGCCTATCTGACGCACCTCGATGCCGCCCGCATCCAGGGCGTGCAGCGCGGCGCGCTGTCGTGTACCAACCTGGCGCACGGCTTTGCCGCGTTTCCAGCCAACGACAAGCTGTCGCTGAAGGAATACAAAAAGCCGTCGGTGGCGATCGTCTCGTCGTACAATGACATGTTGTCGGCGCACCAGCCGTTCGAAGGCTTCCCGCAAATCATCAAGGAAGCCGTGCGCGAAGTGGGCGCCGTGGCGCAGTTCGCCGGTGGCGTGCCGGCCATGTGTGATGGCGTGACGCAAGGCCAGCCCGGCATGGAATTGTCGCTGTTTTCGCGCGACACCATCGCCATGTCGACCGCCGTGGCGCTGTCGCACAATATGTTCGACTCGGCCCTGTACCTGGGCGTGTGCGACAAGATCGTGCCGGGCCTGTTGATCGGCGCGCTGCACTTCGGCCACTTGCCGGCCGTGTTCGTGCCGGCCGGTCCGATGACGTCGGGTTTGTCGAACAAGGAAAAAGCCAAGGTGCGCCAGCTGTATGCGCAAGGCAAGGCGACGCGTGAAGACCTGCTCGAAGGCGAGTCGAAGGCCTACCACGGCGCCGGCACCTGTACTTTTTACGGTACTGCCAACAGCAACCAGATGCTGATGGAAGTGATGGGCCTGCACCTGCCGGGTGCCGCCTTCATCACGCCGAACACGCCGCTGCGCGATGCGCTGACCGCCGCCGCCGCCCAGCGCGCCGCCGTGATCACCGCGCAAAGCGGCAGCTACTTGCCGGTTGGCCATATCGTCGATGAAAAATGTATCGTCAATGCCGTGGTCGGCCTGCTGGCCACCGGCGGCTCGACCAATCACACCCTGCACCTGGTGGCGATCGCCAAGGCGGCCGGCATCGTGATCGACTGGAACGACTTCAATGAGCTGTCGGCCATCGTGCCGATGCTGACGCGCATCTATCCGAACGGCGACGCCGACGTCAACCATTTCCACGCCGCCGGCGGCACCGGTTACCTGATCCGCGAACTGCTGGACGCGGGCCTGCTGCACGAAGACGTCAACACCATCCTCGGCCACGGCTTGCGCGCGCACTGCATGGAGCCGTTCCTGGGCGAAGACGGCAAGGTCTTCTGGAAAGATGCGCCGAAAGAGAGCGCCGATGACAGCGTGCTGCGCCCGGCCTCGAACCCGTTCGCGCCGGACGGCGGCATGGTGCTGGTGGCCGGTAACCTGGGCCGCGCGGTGATGAAAGTGTCGGCCGTCAAGCCCGAGCACCGCACCGTCGAAGCGCCTGCCATCGTCTTCAATTCGCAGGAAGATTTCATGGCCGCCTACAAGGCCGGCACGCTGGACCGCGATTTCGTCGCCGTGCTGCGCTTCCAGGGCCCGCGCGCCAACGGCATGCCGGAACTGCACGCGCTGACGCCGGCGCTGGCCAACCTGCAGGATGCCGGCCGCCATGTGGCGCTGGTGACCGATGGCCGCATGTCGGGCGCGTCGGGCAAGGTGCCTTCGGCCATCCACGTGTCGCCTGAAATCCTGGCCGGTGGCCCGCTGGGCCTGGTGCGCGACGGCGACGTCATCCGCCTCGACGCGTTTACCGGCGTGCTCGAAGCGCTGGTGCCGGCCGACGTCTGGCATGCGCGTTCGCTGGTCACCGCTGATTTGTCGTCCAGCCATATCGGCATGGGCCGCGAATTGTTTTCGATGTTCCGCTCCACCGTCAGCGCGGCGGAAGAGGGCGCCACCACGTTTGGCCTGCCGTCGCCGATTCCCACCACCGTGCCCTTGCACGAAGGCGAGAATGTCGGCGATACTGTGCCGGGCTCCGATGAAGACTTTTTGGCAAGGAAATAAAATGACAATGACACTCCTGGAAATTATGCGTACCTCGAGCGTGATCCCCGTGATTGCGATCGACGATCCTGAACACGCCGTACCGCTGGCGCGCGCGCTGGTGGCGGGCGGCATCCGCGTGCTGGAAGTAACCTTGCGCACCAAGCACGGCCTGGACGCGATCCGCGCCATGTCCGAAGTGCCGGGCGCCATCGTCGGTGTCGGCACCTTGACCCGCCCTGAAGAATTCGCCGCCGCGCGTGACGCGGGCGCCGTGTTCGGCGTCTCGCCTGGCTTGACGGCCGCCCTGGTGGCCGCCGCGAAAAGCAGCGGCCTGCCGCTGTTGCCTGGCGTAATGACCCCGGGTGAAGTGATGGCGGCGCGTGAAAACGGCTTCCAGCAACTGAAGCTGTTCCCGGCGGTGCCAGCCGGCGGCATCGGCATGCTCAACGCCATCTACGGCCCGCTGCCGGACGTGACGTTCTGCCCGACCGGCGGCATTTCGCAGGAAACGGCGTCGCAATTTCTGGCGCTGAAAAACGTCGCCTGCGTGGGCGGCTCTTGGCTGACGCCGAAAGACGCGATCGCGGCCGGCAACTGGGACCGCATCACGGAAATCGCGAAAGCGGCCAGCGGTTTGCGCTCCGCTTAAGTTCCAATCAAACGGCAAGCCTTCAGCGCTTGCCGTTTTTGTTCCCGGATTCCCATGCCCGACTTGCGCCGACCATTGACCGCTGGTGAAACCGCCATGGTGCGCAGCGTGTTCCAGGGCGCCATCGACACCACGCGCGTGCGCGTGGTGCGCGGCTCTTTTCTTCCCTTTAATTTGCAGGACCAGAACACGGCCATGACGCCGCGCGGCAGCCTGTATTTCATGCCGGCCCAGTACCGCATTGACTTTTCGCGCGAGGATGCGGGCGGCAAGCTGTTCTTCATCCATGAAATGGTGCATGTGTGGCAGTGGCAGCTGGGCTACAACTGCATCTGGCACGGCCTGCTGCTGGCGCTGTTCGGCGGCTACTTTCGCCAGCGCGCCTACCGCTATGACAGCAGCGTCACCGGCACCGCGTTTGCCGGCTACAACATGGAGCAGCAGGCCGAACTGGTGTCGCATTATTTTGGCGCCACGCAGCTGGGCCTGGCCTCGATGACGGCCAGGCTGCCTTTTTTGCGCCAGGTGCTGGCCGGCTTCCTGCAGTCGCCCGGCAATGCGGATTTGTTGCCGAGGCGCTGGTTTACAAGGTGAGCTCGCCCTCGTCCTCGCCGTCCCAGTAGTGGATGCGCCTGGCCTGCACCTTGATCAGGATAATGCCTGGCGTGGCCGGCCCCTGCTTGAACCAGCGGTCCATGCTGTCGTCCCAGTGTTCCGTGAATGCGGCCTGGTCGGTGATCAGCTCGGCCTTGCCTTCGACCGCGATAAACAGCGGCGGCGCGCCGAACAGATGGGCCTTGCCCTGGTAGGCCAGGCCGACGGACGGATCGCGGCGAATGTCGTCGATCATGCGCGCATCGGCCCAGGTGAAGTACCAGGAAGTGCCGTCGTAATCGACGTCCTCGTTATTGCTCATCGGGCGGGCCGCCAGCTGGCCGTTGTCGGTGATTGTCGACAACATCAGGTAATCGATGTCGGCCATCTTTTTTGCCAGTTCCGGCAAGGTCATTGTGCTCATGTGATGCTCCCGTGGTGGTGTTTGACAGTTGACCACAGGATGCCGCTGGCCCTGCGTGCGGCAGTTCACGCTGGACGGCAGATAGTCAGGCCGGCGGTGTTGCCGGGGCGGTGCTGGCGACGCGGTTGCGCCCGCCATCCTTGGCCTGGTACAGCGCGCGGTCGGCGGCGCCGATCAGCTGGTCGATGTCGAGCGGCGCGGCGCCGCTCTGGGTCGCCACGCCGATGCTGACGGTAATGTGGCGCGCCGCGCCATCTTCGTGGCCATTCTCGATCGCCAGCGCGCGCACGCCCTTGCGGATCGCTTCGGCCAGCATCAATGCCTTGCCCGGTTCGGTATCGGGCAGGATGGCGGCAAACTCTTCGCCACCGTAGCGGGCCAGCACGTCGCCGGAACGGTTGAGCATGGTGGCCAGCGCGCTGGCGACCTGTTTCAGGCAGGTGTCGCCCTGCTGGTGGCCGTACTGGTCGTTATAGTCCTTGAAATGGTCGATATCGATCATCAGCAGCGACAGCGGGCTGCCGCTGCGCTTGGCGCGCCGCATTTCCTTGTCGATCGCGACGTCGAAATGGCGGCGGTTGGCCACGCCCGTCAGGCCGTCCGAAAAGGTTTGCGAGCGCAGCACCATGGTCTGCTCGCGCAGCAGTTTTTCACGGCCCACGGCGACGGTGACGTCGGTGATCTGGATCAGGCAATGGCGTGGCGCGCCGGGCAGGCTGATGGGCGTGACGGCCACCGCCTGCTGCATGCGCTCGCGGCCGTCACTGGTCGCCGCCGCCTGCGGGTACAGCGGGAACGGCGACTTGTGCAGCGATTGCGACAGCAGCGACTGGAAATTGTCGCGCAGGGCCTGGGTGATGGCCGATTCGATGCGCTTGTGCTGCAGTTCCGGGAACACCTCGAAGAAATCGCGGCCCAGCACGGTATCGGCTTTCCAGCCGGAATGGCGCTCCAGCCAGCGGTTCCACAGCACGATGCTGCGGTTCTCGTCCAGCACGATGGCGCCCAGATTGACGGCGCCAATAATGCTTTCGAGCAGGGTCAAACGCTGCAAGGTGTCGGGCATGGTGCTCACGCCGTTCCGAAGACCTTGGCCAGGTAGCGGTTGACCTGTTCTTTCAGGTCGTGCAAGGCGGACAGGTCCAGTACAAAGGCCACATAGCCGTGGATCTGGTGCTTGGCCAGCACGAAGTCGATATGCAGCATCAGCACCACGTCGTCGCCCTGGTCGCCGAAGACGGCCAGGATTTCCGTGCTGGTGCCCACGTGGTAGACGGGCAGGGAACCGTGCAGCTCGCTGTCGAACAGGTTGGCCAAGGTTCCGACGCAGGAATTGAGGATGATGTTGCCGATTTCGCTCATCGCCTCCTGCTCCATCTCCGTCAGTTCCTGCAGCGGCACGCTGTCGCCCACCATCAGGCGCACGATCTCCAGGCTTTTATCTTCCGGGAACATCAGGATGGCTTCGGTGGCGAACGCGCCATCGTAATGCTGGCTGACGCCGCAGATGCGGTCGCCGTCGCGCTTGCTGCCCAGCAGGGCCGCCGCATCGGCGCGGTTCAGGAAGGTAATCGAGGGCACCGACATGGTGACTTCCTCGTTGACGATCTCGCTCATGGCGGCCGCCGCGTGGCCCACGCCGATATTGAAGATTTCGACCAGCGCGTCGTTTTCCAGCTCGGACAGGTTGACCATGTTCACGCTTCCAGCGTATCGATCAACTGGTGGATGCGCACTTCCGTGATGGGTTTTTCCATGAAGCCCACTTTCAGTTCGCTGGCGCGGTTGCGGATGGCGTTTTGCACATTCGCCGTCACCAGGAAGATATGGGTCTGCGGATACAGGGCGCGCAGCTGCTCGGCGGTGGCCACGCCGCCCATGCCCGGCATATTGACATCCAGCAGGATCAGGTAAGGGTCGAGCGCCTTGACTTTTTCCAGCGCTTCTTCGCCCGTGGCCGCTTCGGTGATCTGCCAGCCGGCATGTTTGCTGAGAATGAACTGATGCGCCATCAAACGTGAAACCCGGCTGTCATCGACAACAAGTACCTGTTTACTGTGATCCATTTGCTATTCCTGAAGCGTTATTTCTGTCAATCTGACATTTTCGCATAGATTGCCACGGACGCTGATAATTCGGCATGCGAATTGCTTCAGGGCAAGAAAATGCGAATTTGTTTGCGGCCACGCTGTTGCGCCGCCGCCCATGGCCCTGCTTGCCGGCCTGGCGATCCAGTAAAATAGCGCCATTCCCACTTCACCCTGCCTGCCATGACCCAAGACGAATTGAAACAAGCCGTAGCCCGCACCGCAATCGATTACGTAGTAAAAGGCGAAATCATCGGCGTCGGCACCGGCTCGACCGCCAACTTCTTCATCGATGAACTGGCCAAGATCAAGGACAGCATCAAGGGCGCGGTTGCCTCGTCGGAAGCCACGGCCGCCCGCCTGGCCGGCCACGGCATCGCCGTGTTCGACCTGAACGACGTCAGCGAAATCGCCGTGTATATCGACGGCGCCGACGAAATCACGGAAAGCGGCGCCATGATCAAGGGCGGCGGCGCAGCCCTGACGCGCGAAAAAATCGTGGCCTCGGTCGCGAAACAGTTCGTCTGCATCGCCGACGGCTCCAAGCTGGTCGAGACCCTGGGCGCTTTCCCGCTGCCGGTGGAAGTGGTGCCGATGGCGCGCGCGGCCGTCTCGCGCCAGCTGGCCGCACTGGGCGGCACGCCGCGCCTGCGCCTCAAACCCGGCAGCGACGAAGCGTTCATTACCGACAACGGCGGCGAGATCATCGACGTGCTGGGCTTGCAGATTCTTGATCCGGTGGCGCTGGAACAGCAGATCAACCAGATCGTCGGCGTGATCGCCGTCGGCCTGTTCGCCGTGCGTGGCGCCAATGTGTGTTTGCTGGGTACGCCTGAAGGCGTGCGTACGCTGGCTTACTAAGCCAGCCCCCTCACCGCCGCCCTCAAATGGCGGCGTGCGAACGGATCTCGGCCAGGTGTTTTTTCATGTCGCTGATGTCGCGCGCGTGGTCGTCGCCGCGGCGCAGGGCGACGCTGACGGACAGGATGTCGATCACCACCAGCGCCGACAGGCGCGAGATGGTGGGGGTATATAAATCCGTGTTGTCGAGCGACTCGGCGATCAGCGCCACGTCGGCGTGCTGGCAGATCGGGCTGTGCGAGCCGGTCAGCACGATCACCTTCGCGCCACGTTCCCTGGCGATGCGCGTCATTTCAATCAGCGAGACGGTGGTGCCGGTATTCGAGATGGCAAACATCACGTCGCCGGGGCGCAGCATCGAGGCGGTGATCAGCTGCTGGTGCGAATCCTGGCTGGCGCCGCACGGCACGCCGAACAAGGGGAATTTCTGCTGGGCGTCGAGGGCGACGATGCCGGACGCGCCAAAGCCGAAAAACTCGATCCGCGCGGCCGCCGCCAGCAAGTCCACCGCCTGTTCGATGGCACCGGGGTCGAGGCTGTTGCGTGTGCGCTCCAGGCTGGTGGCGGTGAAATCGAACAGTTTTCCCGTAATGCTGCGCGGCGTGTCGTCAAACGACAGCGCCGCGTGGGTGGTCGGTATGCCCAGCACCAGGCTTTGCGCCAGGCGGATCTTCAGGTCGCGAAAACCGCCGCAGCCGACCATGGTGCAAAAACGCAGCACCGTCGGCTCGCTCAGTTCGGCCTGGCGCGCCAGGTCGGCCAGGTTGGCGTCGACCACGAAGCGCGGGTGGGCCAGGATGAACTCGGCCAGCTGGCGGCTGCCGCGCCGCAAGTCGGGCAGGGCGCGCGCGATGATATCGAGGATATTGCGGGCCGGGTCGGCCTCGGCGCCCTTTTGCAACGGCGCTTCGGTTGGCGTGCGGCCGTTTTCTGCTGTGGACATCGGTATCCCTGTCAACTTATCGAAACGGTATTGTAATTCGTAGGCCGCACCAGCGTGTGCGTAATCCGGCCCGCGGTCTTCAGGTCAGCAGCTTGCCCGGGTTTAAAATCCACAGCGGATCGAGCGCCAGCTTGATCGCCCGCATGGCCGCCAGGTCGGCCGGCGTGCGCGTCAACCCCAGCACGCGCAGCTTCTTGCTGCCGATGCCGTGCTCGGCCGACACGGAACCGTGCATCTCGCCGGTAATGCCGTACACCACATCCTGCACCGCGCGCGCGGCGCTGGCCGGCCAGTCCGGTTCGTGCACGACGATATGCAGGTTGCCATCACCTAAGTGGCCGTAGATCAAAATGGTGGCGTTCGGCCATTTTTCGCGCAGGGCGGCCTCGCAGCGCTGCGCCGCCTGGCCCACCTCGGCAATCGCAAAGCTGACATCGAACGAGACCCGGCCCGGAATAAAGCGCGGATATTCGCCGGGCGCGTCGCGGATGGCCCAGAAGGCCAGCGCGTCGGATTCGGTGGCGGCCAGCGCCGCGTCGTCCAGCACGCCATCTTCCAGTTGCTCGCCCAAAAACGCTTCAAAGGCCTCGGCCTGGCGCGCGGGATCGGCGCCGCTGCTTTCCAATAGCACGTAATAGGCGTGGCGCCCGGCCAGCGGCGCGCGCAGTTCCGGCATGCGCGAGGTGACGAAATCGTGGTAGCCGGGCCACATCACCTCGAAGGCCGACACCCCCGCCGGCAGCATCGCCTGCGCGCGCGACAGCAGGGTGGTTACCGCTTCGTAGCTGGGCAGGCCGCAAAAGGCGGTCGACACGGCGCGCGGCTTGGGCCGCAGGCGCAGCACGGCGCGCGTGATCACGCCCAGGGTGCCTTCGCTGCCGATCAGCAGGTTGCGCAAGTCGTAGCCGGTATTGTTCTTGATCATGCTGTGGGTGCCGCCGATGATGCTGCCGTCGGCCAGCACCGCTTCGATGTCGAGCGCCTGCTCGCGCATCATGCCGTACTTGATGACGCGGTTGCCGCCCGCATTGGTGGCCAGGTTGCCGCCGATGGTGCAACTGCCGCGCGCGCCCAAATCGAGCGGAAACAGAAAGCCCGCCGCGTCGGCCGCCACCTGCACCGTTTCCAGCGGCGTGCCGGCCAGCACCGTCATGGTGCCCGACACCGTATCGATGGCTTCGATGCCATTCATCAATTCCAGGCTCAGCGCCAGTTCGCCGCCATGCAGGCAGGCGCCGCCCGTCAGCCCGGTCAGGCCGCCCTGCGTCACCACCGGCAGGCGGTGGGCGTGGCAGATGGCCATGATGCGCGCCACCTGTTCGGTGCTGCGCGGGCGCGCCAGCGCCACCGGCTCGGCGCACGGCATGCGGCTCCAGTCGGCGTTCTTGCGGCCGGCAAATTCCTGCGGCAGCAGGATCACGTCACTGCCCAGTGCCGCGCGCAGGGCGGCCACGGCGGCGGAGGTATCGGCGGGGGAAAGTGGGGAAACTGTGGCGCTCGTCATGAAACATCTCCTGTGTTGTTGCGCCCGGATGGCCTTTTGGCACCGGCGATGAACGTTAGCTTAGCTTAACAATAAACGTTAGTCCAACTATCTTTATGGTGCAATGCAATAAGAAATTATGTGAATTTGTTCCTTGACAGTGGTTTATTTGCGCAATAACATTAGCCTCACTAACGTTACTTGATAAGCTGTCCTTGACGAGTTTCGTGCCAACTACCGGGGAGAATGAATAATGATGATGTGGTCTGAACCTCGCCGTTTCGAGGTCGACGTGGATGCCGGGCTGATGCATGGCAGCGGCACGCGCTACCAGAAACGCCTGCAAGACCTGAACGGCCTGTATGCCGATGGCGCCGCGTTCGATGCGCGCCTGGCCAGCGGCGGCCAGGAGGTGGTCTACGACGTCACCGATTTTCGTCCCAGCAGTTCTGCCGGCGACCTGATCACCGGCGTGACGCGCATGAGCCCGGGCAAGATCGGCGACGAGTTCTACCTGACGCGCGGCCATGTGCACGCCATCCTCGACCGGCCCGAGCTGTATTACGGCCTGAAGGGCAAGGGCCTGATGCTGATGGAGTCGCCCGACGGCGAAACGCGCATCATCGAAGTGCTGCCGAACACCGCCTGCTATGTGGCGCCGCACTGGATACACCGCTCGGTCAACGTGGGCGACGAGGATTTCGTCATGCTGTTCTGCTATCCGGCCGATTCGGGCCAGGATTACGGCATCATCGAACGCTCGCAGGGCATGAAGCTGCGCATCGTCGACGATGGCGCCGGCGGCTGGCGCAGCGTGGAAAACCCGGCCTACACGGGCCGCTCGGAAGCCGACGTACTGGCGCTGCTCGAACGCGGCAAGCAGGTGGCGGCATGATGACCTTCACGCCAGCACTGCGCCCGACCTTTTATTTCATCGGCGTCAGCACCGCGCAAAGCTCGATCATGAAGGTGTTCCCGGCCTGGGCCGCGCACCTGGGGCTGGGCGACGTGGAAATGAAGGGCATCGACTTTCCGCTGCACGCGCCGGCGCAAGACTACCGCGCCGCCGTCGAGTTCCTCAAGCACGATCCGTTGTCGGTCGGCGCGCTGGTGACCACCCATAAAATCGACCTGTATGCGGCCTGCCGCGACCTGTTCGACCAGATCGACGACTTTGCCCTGCTGATGGGCGAGACCAGCTGCCTGTCGAAGCGCGACGGCAAATTCATCTGCCACGCCAAGGACCAGATCACTTCCGGCCTGGCGCTGGACGGCTTTTTGCCGGCGCGGCATTTCGCCACCACCGGCGCCGAGGTGTTCTCGATGGGCGCCGGCGGCTCGACCATCGCCTTGACCCTGCACCTGATGCAGCGTGCACGCGGCGCCAACCGGCCGTCGAAAGTGATCGTCTCGAACCGCTCGCGCCACCGCCTCGATGAAATCGAGCGCATCCACCGCGACCTGGACCTGGGCATTGCCTGCGAATACGTGGTCACCGAAACACCGCAACAGAACGACGCCGTGCTGGCGCGCCTGTCGCCCGGCGCGCTGGTGATCAACGCCACCGGCCTGGGCAAGGATGCACCCGGCTCGCCGCTCAGCGACGCCGCCGTCTTCCCGCAGCACTGCATCGCCTGGGACCTGAACTACCGCGGCGCGCTGGTGTTCCTCGACCAGGCGCGCCGGCAACAGGCAGCGCGGCAGATGCAGGTCGAGGATGGCTGGACCTATTTCATTTATGGCTGGACCCGCGTCATCGCCGAGGTGTTCGATATCGTCATCCCGACCGGCGGCCCGGACTTCGACACGATTTGCCGGATCGCCGCGCAAGCCGGCAAGCCCGCCTGAGGCATCAGGCTTTTTTCCAACGACCTATAACAAATAACGGAGACCTTCACATGAACCATTACAAACGCAATTTCGGCCGTATCGTGGCCGCCACCGCGCTGGCCCTCGTCACCTCGGGTTCGGCCTGGGCCGACGCGCCGGCCAAGTTCAAGATCGGCGTGTCGATGAAGACCATCTCGGCGCCATACTTTGCGGCGCAGATGGAAGCGGTCAAGGCGCGCGGCAAGGAGCTGGGCTATGAAGTGATCAGCACCGACGGCCAGGGCAAGCTGCAAAAGCAGATCTCCGACGTGGAAGACCTGGTCACGCGCGGCGTCAAGCTCTTGATCATCAACCCGGCCGACCCGGAAGGCATGGTCAACGCCGTCAACACCGCCACCGCGCGCGGCGTGAAAGTGATCGTGATCGACAGCGCGCTCAGCCCGAAAGCCAATTACGTCACCCAGGTGACGTCGTCGAACAGCGCCAATGGCACGCTGGTCGGCAACTGGGTGATCGACCAGACCGGCAGCAAACCGCTGAAGATCGCCCTGATCTCGGGCGAAAAAGGCAATCCGGTGGGCCAGGACCGCCGCATGGGCGTGATGGCCGGCATGATGGAAGCGCAACTGCGCAAGAACGGCAAGGCCGACGTGACGGTGGTGGGCCAGGGCTGGGGCAACTGGAACGACGAAGGCGGCCTGAAGGCGATGGAAGACCTGCTGGTGGCGAACAAGGACTTCAACGTGGTGCTGTCCGAGAACGACAGCATGCTGCTCGGCGCGCGCCGCGCCATCGAAAGCGCGAAACGCCAGGGCATCCTGCTGGTGGCCGCCGCCGACGGCCAGAAGGAAGCGCTGGCGCTGATCAAGGCCGGAAAATATGGTGTCACGGGCCTGAACGACCCGGCGCTGGTGGCGAAGACCGCCGTCGACCTGGGCATCAAGGTGGTACGCGGCGAAGTCAAGGACGTGCCGAAAAATACCTACACGGCGCCGGCGGCGATCACGAAAGAAAACGTCGACAAGTTCTACAATCCGAAATCGGTTTTTTAAACGAGTGGCGGTAGGTCGGATTGGCGCGGCGAGCCGCGCGTAATCCGACGCCATTGTTGGCTTAAAAAGATACATATGAATTGGAGGCAACCTTGACAGCATTTTTATCGCTGGAAGGCGTCGGCAAGCATTTCGGCGGCGTGTACGCCCTGCATGCCGTCAATTTCGAGGTGCACGCCGGCGAAGTGCATGCGCTGGTCGGCGAAAACGGCGCGGGCAAGTCGACCCTGATGAAAATCATCGCCGGCAATCACCAGCCCGACGCTGGCCTGATGCGCCAGCATGGCACGCCGGTGCGCTTTCGCAGCCCGCGCGAGGCGCTCGGCCAGGGCGTGGCGCTGATCCACCAGGAGACCGCGCTGGTGCCGGACCTGACGGTGGCGGAAAACGTCATGCTGTGCCAGCTGCCCGGCCTGATACGCTGGGCCGGCATGTTCGAGCGCGCGCGCAGCCTGATACAGAGCCTCGGTTTCGAGATCGACCCGACCGCGCTGGTATCGACCCTGTCGGCCGCGCAGCGGCAAGTGGTGGAAATCGCCAAGGCCCTCAGCCTCGACGTGAAACTGCTGGTGCTGGACGAGCCGACGGCGTCGCTGGCGCCCAGCGACGCCGAGCGCCTGCTGGGCATCGTGCGCGCGCTGCGCGAGCGCGGTGTCGGCATCGTCTATATCTCGCACCGCCTCGATGAGGTGTTCAGCATCGCCGACCGCATCACCGTGCTGAAAGATGGTTCGGTGGTCGACACCGTCACGCCGGACTCGCTCACCATGGATGGCCTGATCCGCCTGATGGTGGGCCGTCCGCTCGACGCGCTGTTCCCGCGCCGCGAGAACGTGGCCATCGGCGAAGTGGTGCTGGACGTGGAAGGTCTGCGCCGGCGCGGCGCCGTGCATGGCGCCAGCTTGCAGGTGCGCGCCGGCGAAGTGGTGGGCCTCGGTGGCCTGATCGGCTCCGGGCGCAGCGAGCTGGTACGGCTGATCTTCGGCGCCGACCGCGCCGATGGCGGCACGGTGCGCGTCAAGGGTAAAAACGTCACGCCGAAAAACAGCGGCCAGGCCGTGCGCGCCGGCATCGGCCTGGTGCCGGAAGACCGCAAGGGGCAGGGCGCGGTGCTGTCGATGTCGATCCGTATCAATTCGACCATGGCCCGCCTGGCCGATGTGTCGCACTGGTTCGGCGGCCTGCGCCTGGCGCACGAGAAGCGCACCGTGGCCGATTTGATGGCGCGCCTGCGCATCAAGGCGCGCGACATGCACGCCGATGTCTCGACCCTGTCCGGCGGCAACCAGCAGAAAGTGGTGCTGGCCAAATGGTTCCACGCGCAGGGCCAGGTCATCATCCTCGACGAACCGACGCGTGGCGTCGACGTCGGCGCCAAGGTGGAAATCTACACCCTGATCAACGACCTGGCGGCGCAGGGCATGGCGGTGCTGGTGGTGTCGTCCGACCACAATGAGCTGATCGGCCTGTGCGACCGCATCCTGGTGATGGGCTCGGGCCATGTGCGCGGCGAACTGCGGTGCGCCGACTACAGCGAGGAAAACATCGTCTCCATGTCGCTGGGCCTGGACCTGGCCGCTCCCGCCGCTTCCCTGCACGCCAATTGAAACCAACCGAATGCATATCATGAGCAAAACTATCGTTCCTACCATGGCCGGCCAGCAGGCGCCCGCCAAAACCCCTACCGGCCGCGGCGCCTGGAACGCCGCGGTGCGCTACAACACGGTGCTGATCCTGGTGGTGCTGCTGGTCGCCGCCTCGTTCGTGTCGCCAGACTTCATGACGGCGCCGAACATGTCGAACGTGGCGCGCCAGATCGTCAGCGTCGGCATCATGTCGATGGGCATGCTGCTGGTGGTGCTGACCGGCGGCATCGACCTGTCGGTCGGCTCGGTGGCGGCGCTGGCCAGCGTCACCACGGCCCTGTTGATTCCCGACTACGGCCTGGCGACGGCGATTTCCTGCGGCCTGCTAACGGGCGTGGTGTGCGGTGCCATCTGCGGCACGCTGGTGTCGCAGTACCGTTTGAGTTCTTTCGTCGTTACGCTGGCGATGATGACGGTGGCGCGCGGCATGGCGCTGATCGTCTCGAAAGGCGCGCCGGCGATGATTGACGACGCCGGGCAGTCGCTGCTCGATTTCGGCCGCGATACCTGGTGGGTCTTCCCGCAGCCGACCGTGCTGATGCTGGTGATCTTCGGCCTCGGCAGCCTGTTCCTGGCGCTGACGCGCGCCGGGCGCATCGTGCGCGCCATCGGCTCGAACGAGGAAGCGGTGCGCCTGTCCGGCGTGCCGGTGGGGCGCCATGTGATGCTGGCGTATGTGGTGTCGGGGTTGCTGGCGGCCGTCGCCGGCATCATCTCGACGGCGCGCGCCGGCGTCGGCGCGCCGACCATCGGCACCGGTGACGAGCTGACCGTGATCGCCGCCGTGGTGATCGGCGGCGCCAGCCTGGCCGGCGGGCGCGGCACGGTGTTGAATACCCTGGTCGGCGTGGTGACCCTGGGCGTGATCGGCAATATCATGAACCTGGCCAGCGTACCCGGCTACCACCAGCAGGTGGTAATGGGCATCATCATCATCGTCGCCATCCTGGCGCAGCGCGGCACCGGCGGCCTGCGCGGCAAATAAGGACGGCACATGAACGAGGAACTGACACTGGCCATCGATGTCGGCACCGGCAGCGTGCGCGCCGCGCTGGTCGACGCGCACGGCCGCGTGCTGTCGATCGCCGCGCGCGAGCACGACCAGATCGTGCCGGCCTTCGGCTGGTCCGAGCAGCGCCCGCAGGACTGGTGGAACGGCACCGTGGCCGCGGTGCAAACGGTGCTGCAGGCGGTGCCTGGCGCACGCGAGCGCATCGCCATGGTGGCCGCCTGCGGCCAGATGCACGCCACCGTGCTGCTCGACGCCGACGGCGCACTGGCGCGCGACACGGCGCCGCTGTGGAACGACAAGCGCACCGTGCCTTTGGTCACCGCCTTCGAAGCGGCGAACCGGCCGCAGGACTATCTGGCCCGCACCGGCAATCCGCCGACGCCGGCCTGGCCCGCCTTCAAGCTGCAATGGCTGCGCGACCACGATCCGCAGGCCTGGCAGCGCACGCGGGCCGTGCTGATGCCCAAGGATTACCTGAACTTTTGCCTGACCGGCGTGACCGGCATGGACCGCACCGAGGCGGCCTGCAGCTTTCTGATGGACCCGCGCACCGGCGACTGGTCGCGCGAAACCTGCCAGCAGCTGGGGCTGGACATGGCCAAGCTGGCCACCATCCGCGATCCGCTCGCCATCCTTGGCCATGTGACGGCGCAGGCGGCCGCGCAGACGGGGCTGCGGGAAGGCACGCCGGTGCTGGTCGGCGCCGGCGATTACCCGGTGGGGCTTTTGGGCTCCGGCGTGTGCAGCCCGGGCATGGGCTCGGAAATGCTGGGCACCTCGTGCATCGTCACCCTGGTCACCGGGCAGCCGCTGCTGGACCCGGCGATCTCGAATGTCGGCACGGTCGAAGGCGGCTGGGGCGCTTTCATGCTGCTCGAAACCGGCGGCGACGCGATGCGCTGGGCGCGCCGCGCCTTCCATGAAAAGGCGCTCAGCTACGAAGACATCGTGGCCAAGGCGGCGCTGGCGCCGGCCGGCGCCGACCGCCTGTTCTTCATGCCCTACCTGTCCGGCGAGCGCTTTGGTGAGCACCGCAATGCACGCGCCCAGTTCTTCGGCATCGGCGCTGCGCACGGCTTGGAGCATTTGCACCGCGCCGTGCTCGAAGGCGTGGCCTTCGGCGTCAAGCGCCATATCAATATCATGGAAGGCATCGCCGGGCGCAAGCTCGAACGGCTGGTCGCCTCGGGCGGTGGCGCGCGCACCGAGCTGTGGCTGCGCATCAAGGCCAGCGTGTACGGCATCCCGATCCTGGTTCCCAGGGAACCCGAGTGCGGCATTATCGGCTGCGCCGCGATGGCGGCGGTGGCCCTCGGGCGCCATGCCACGCTGCAGCAGGCGGCAAACGCGCTGGTGGCGTATGAAAAGGAAGTCGCGCCCGAACCGCGCTGGATGGAAACCTACGCGCGCATGCAGCCGGTGTTTGAAAAGCTGTATGCGCACTCGCAGCAGATGTACGACGATCTTGACGGACTGGCCTCATGATCCGCGCCATCCTGTTCGACATGGACGGCACCCTGGTCGACAGCGAACCGCTGCACCACATCGCCATGCTGGAAGTGCTCGACAAGGTGGGCGTGGCGCTGCCGGACACGTTCGCCCACGATTCCACCGGCATGGCGATGCCGGCCGTGTACCAGCTGCTGCGGGCCACCACCAGCTTGCAGATGGCGTATGCGGAACTGGTGGCCGCCAAATACGCGGGCTTCTTGCGCCGGGCCGGCGAGATCGCCATGCGCCCCGGCGCGCAGCAGGCCATCGATGCGGCGCGCGCGGCCGGCCTGGCGGTGGCGGTGGTGTCGAACTCGGACCGCATGCTGGTCGACGCCAGCCTGGCCGTGGCCGGCATTGCGCGGCCCGACATGATCACGGTCACCCGCAATGATGTGCGCGAAGGCAAGCCGCATGCCGAACCGTATCTGCGCGCGGCCTGGCTGCTGGGCGTGGCGCCGCACGAATGCCTGGTCGTCGAAGACAGCACGCCGGGCGCGCAGGCGGGCCTGGCGGCCGGCATGCTAGTGGTCGGCTGGCCCGAACCGCATCGCCAGGATCTGCTCTTTCCCGCTGGCGTGCACACGCTGGCCGGCAGCGACCTGGCAGGATTTTTACAGCAATTCATATAATCATGGAGACAAGCGGATGTACCTCGATAAATTCAAACTGACCAACAAGATCGCCGTCGTCACGGGTGCCGCGCGCGGCATTGGCCTGGCCACCGTGGAAGCGCTGGCTGAAGCCGGCGCCACCGTCGTCATCACCGACATGAATCCTGAGCTGCTGGCCGGCGCGGTGGAACAGCTGACGGCCAAGGGCCACCGCGTCGAAGGCGAGCTGCTGGACGTGACCGACGCCAAGGCGGTGCAGCGCGTGCACGACGCTGTGCTTGCGCGCCATGGCCGCATCGATGTGCTGGTCAATAACGCCGGCATCGCCATTTCCAACCATCCGGCCGAAACCATGGCCGACGAGGTGTGGAACAAGGTCATCGACGTCAACCTGAATGGCCTGTTCTGGTGCTGCCGCACCTTCGGCAAGGGCATGCTGGAACGCGGCGCGGGCGCCATCGTCAATGTCGGCTCGATGTCCGGTTTTATCGTCAACCGCCCGCAGGAGCAGGCCAACTACAACGCCTCGAAGGCGGCCGTGCATCACTTGACGCGTTCGCTGGCGGCCGAATGGGGCGCGCGCGGCGTGCGGGTCAATGCGGTGGCGCCGACCTATATCGAGACCGAGATGAACGCCTATGTCTACGACGACCCGGAAATGTATCGCCACTGGGTGGGCGGCACGCCGATGAACCGCATGGGCAAGGTCGACGAAGTGGCCTCGGTGATTTTGTTCCTGGCCAGCGATGCGGCCAGCCTGATGACCGGTTCCATCGTGCTGGCCGACGGCGGCTACGCCTGCTGGTAAGCCTTACCTGCTCAAGGAAAACTCATGACGAACAATATAAAAGGGGCACGCTTCCCTGGCCGCTATCTGCAAGGCCCGGGCGCGCTGTCGATGCTGGGCGGCGAAGTGGCGGCGTTTGCGCAGCAGGCCGTGGTGCTGCTTGACGGCGGCGTATTCGACATCCTGCGAGACAAGGTGCTGGCCGCGTTTGACGGCAAGGCATCGGCCGAACTGGTGCGCCATGGCGGCGAATGTTCGGATGCCGAGATCGCCCGCATCGTCGAACTGGCCAGCAAAGCCGGCGCCGGCGTGATCGTCGGCATCGGCGGCGGCAAGGCGCTCGACACGGCCAAGGCGGCTGCGCATGGCCTGTCGCTGCCGGTGATCATCGTGCCGACCATCGCCTCGTCGGACGCGCCCTGCAGCGCGCTGGCGGTGGTGTACAACGAAGATGGCGGCGTCGCCTACGACAAATTCTTGCCGCGCAATCCGGACCTGGTGCTGGTCGATACCGCCATCATCAGCCAGGCGCCGTCGCGCTTTCTGATCGCCGGCATCGGCGACGCGCTGGCCACGTATTACGAAGCCGACGCCTGCCGCGACAGCGGCGCGGCCAACTGCCTGGGCATGCCGGGCCTGGAAGTGGCGCATGCGATCGCGCGCGCCTGCCGCGACACCATCTTCGAATACGGTGCTGCGGCGGTGGCCGAATGCGACGCCAAGACCGCCGGGCCGGCGATGGAACGGGTGGTCGAAGCGAACATCCTGCTGTCGGGCATCGGCTTCGAATCGGGCGGCGTGGCCTCGGCGCACGGCATCCACCACGGCCTGTGCGAACTGCCCGATGTGCACCATCACCTGCATGGCGAAAAAGTGGCGATCGGTGTGCTGGCGGGCCTCAAGCTGCGCGGCAAGGAAGACGAATTCCGGCGCGTGCTGGCGTTTTGCCAGTCGGTGCGCCTGCCGACCCGCCTGGCCGATATCGGCATCCAGGAGGTCACCGAAGACAAGCTGCGGATCGTTGCCGAACGCGCCTGCCGCCCCGGTGAAATCACCCATAACGAGCCGCTCGCGATCGACGCCGGCATGCTGGTGGCCGCCTTGCGCGCGCTGCCGGTTTGAGAGGAAAACTGATGAACCAGATTACCCAAAGTTTTGACAAGCGCCTTTTCGACGGCAAGACCGTGATCGTCGCCGGTGCTTCCGGCGGCCTGGGCATGGCCATGGCGCGCGGTTTCGCCGCGCTCGGTGCGCAAGTGATCGGCACCGGCACTTCGGCCGCGAAGAATGCGGCGGCGCAGGATGATCCGGCCAATGCCGGCATCCGTTTCGCCGTGCTCGACAGCCGCGACCACGAGGCCGTGAAAGCCTTCATGGCGGCGCTGCCGGCCATCGATGTGCTGGTCAACGCGCAGGGCATCGCCCGCCCCGGCGCCGAGTGGGAGGACGAAACCTTCCTCGATGTGCTCGACGTGAACCTCACCAGCCCGTTCCGCATGGCGATGGCCGCCATGCCGCAGCTGGAGGCGGCGCGCGGCGCGGTAGTGAATGTCGCCTCCATGCTCAGCTACCTGGCCGACGCCGCCGTGCCGTCCTATACCGCCAGCAAGACCGGCATCGTCGGCCTGACGCGCGCGCTGGCGCACCGCTATGGCGCCACCGGCGTGCGCATCAATGCGGTGGCTCCGGGCTACCACCGTACCGACATGACGCGCGAATTATGGGAAGACCCGGTGGCCGAGGCGCGCATCGCCGAACGCTCGGCGCTGAAGCGCTGGGGCAGCGCGGACGATATCGTCGGCGCAGTGATCTTTTTGTGCTCGCCGGCGGCCGCCTTTGTCACCGGCGTTACCTTGCCGGTCGATGGCGGCTACCACAGCGGTTAAGGAGTGGCCATGACACCGCAAGTGCGCATCGAGCGCTACAGCGAAGCGCTGGCCGAACGGCTGGAAAACCCGGCGGCCGCGCCCGCGCCGGGCGAAGTGGTGCTGTACTGGCTGGGCCAGGCCGGCTTCATCATCGACCTGCCCGGCTACCGGGTGCTGCTCGACCCGTATCTGTCGGACTCGCTGGCGCGCAAATATGCGGGCACGGCGTTTCCGCACCGGCGCATGATGGCCGCGCCCATCGTGCCCGAGGAGCTGCTGCGGCTCGACCTGGTGCTGTGCACGCACCGCCATACCGACCATATGGACCCGGATACCCTGCAGGCGCTGGCGGTGCGTTTTCCGCGCCTGCCGTTCGTGGTGCCGGCCGCCTCCATCGACGAGGCGCGCAAGCGCTGCGGCGTGCCGGACCGGCGTTTGATTGCCGTCAACGCCGGCGACAGCGTGGAGGTGCTGCCCGGTTTTCGCGTGCGCCCGGTGCCGTCGGCGCATGAAACCCTGACCATCAACGCGCAGCACCAGCACGAGTGGCTCGGCTATGTGATCGATGTGGCCGGCGTGCGGCTGTACCATTCGGGCGACTGCATACCGTATCCGGCGCTGGCGGCGACGCTGGCAAGCCTGGCGCCGCAGGTGGCGCTGCTGCCGGTGAACGGGCGCGACCAGGACCGCAGCGGCAATGGCGTGCCCGGTAATTTCACGCTGGACGAAGCCGTCGCCCTGTGCCACGAGGTGAACATTCCCGTGATGGTGGCGCACCACTATGGCATGTTCGACTTCAACACGGTCGAGCCGCAGGTGATCGACGCGCGCGCCAGCCTGGAAAGCGCGCCGCAGTTTGAGGTGCACCGCGCGCAGCAAGCCTGGGCCATGCGCCTGCTTGCCTGACGCTTGAGATGGAACGCAAATCCGACGCCACGCGCGCCGCCATCGTCGAGACGGCGCTGGCGCTGGCCAGCCAGGAAGGGCTGGAGGCCTTGTCGCTGGGGCCGCTGGCCGACGCCATGAAGATGAGCAAGAGCGGCGTGTTTACCCGTTTCGGTTCGCGCAGCACCCTGCAGATGGCGGTGCTGCAAAACTACCATGGGCAATTCCAGCGCCGCGTGCTGCAGCCGGCGCTGGCCGCCCGCAAGGGTTTGCCGCGCCTGCGCGCCCTGTTTTCATCGAGCCTGGCGCATATCGGCGAACCGCGGCTGGCCGGCTGCTTCTATATCAGTTGCGCCGCCGAATACGACGACCGTCCCGGTCCGCTGCGCCACGAACTGACCAGCGGCGTGCTGGCCTGGCGCGCGCTGTTCGAGCAAAGCGTGGCGCAGGCGGTGGAACTGGGCCAGCTGGCCGCCAGCGCCGATACGGGGCAGATGGTGTTCGAGATCTACGGCCTGTTGCTGGCGGTGCAGCACGACATGCGCCTGCTGGAACGCAGCGGCAGCGTGTCGCAGGCGCAGCAGGCGTTCGAGCAACTGCTGCTGCGTCACTTGGCCGATGGCGCCTGATCCTGAGGCAGCCATGGCTGGCCCTGGGCTTGGCGATATACTGCCAGGGTGCGCAGCAGGCCGCCCAGAAAGATGCCGCTGAAGCAGCCGTAGGCGGCGCACACGAACAGCACGAAACCCGTCGCATGGGCATAGGCGGGATGGATCGCCAGGCTGACCGCCACCGCATACTTCATGCAGAAAATGCTCAGCATCAGGATCAAGGGCAGCCAGCTGCCGGCCAGTTGCATCGTGCCCCGGTCAGTATGGGCCGCCAGCTTGCGCGGATTGGTCATCGACCAGGCGAGCAAGCCGCCGGCCAGCGCACCGACCGCCCAGGCGAACGGCGCCAGGCCGTCAAACCCGAAACTGCCATGCACGCCGGACAGCGACAGGGCCAGCATCACCAGTGGAATAATGCACAGCTTGCGCAGAGTTACTTCGCGGGCACGGCTGGCCAGCACGCCGCGATACACGAGAAAACCCAGGATGGCCCAGACGTAGAGGGGAGTGTGGCTGAAGAGCTGTTGCATGGTGTCCGCCTTGGAAAGTCGTTGTCGATGGACGTACTGTGCCTGCCAGCGGCTGGCGCGGCGAGCGGACTGCGACGAAACGGGGGAAGGGTGCCGTGAAACGGCCAGGGGTGGCGTGAAAATGAAGAGTGAGACTGCCCGTGACGTGGTCACGGGCAGGAGGTAAAACTTATTCCGTCGGCGGCACGTAACCCATGGCCGCGTCGGCGCCGTCACCGAAGAAATGCTTTTCCATCTGCGTGGCCAGGTATTTGCGGGCGCGCGCGTCGGCCAGGTTCAAACGGTTTTCGTTGACCAGCATGGTCTGGTGCTTGAGCCAGGCGGCCCAGGCTTCTTTCGACACCGATTCGTAAATTTTCTTGCCCAGTTCGCCCGGGTACGGCGGGAAGTCCAGTCCTTCGGCTTCCTTGTTGAGTTTGACGCAATGGATAGTGCGGGCCATCTGTGCTCCTGAATCGGTGTAAAGATAAAGCGTGATTATAAGGCACTTTGCGCGGCGCTACCGGCTGCCATGCTTGGCCGGCCGCGCGGCTTGTGGCGCGCCCTTGCGCCAGATCAAATTTGATCTGCGCCGCCCCAGCTAGTAAGATGTGTTGTCGCGCAAGTGCGATCTTGCGCCAGTATTGCATCAACCACGCGGCCCGCCCGCCCAACAAGAATGGAATCCCCTATGGTCTCGGTCAAAGTCAACGACATCAGCGTCAGCAATGAAGGCAAGTTTGTGCTGTTTGGCGGCATCAACGTGCTCGAATCGCGCGATCTCGCCCTGCGCGCCTGCGAAGAATATGTGCGCGTCACGCAAAAACTGGGCATCCCCTATATTTTCAAGGCCAGCTTCGACAAGGCCAACCGTTCGTCGATCCACTCCTACCGTGGCCCGGGCCTGGAAGAGGGCATGCGCATTTTCCAGGACGTGAAAGCGGCGTTTGGCGTGCCGATCATTACCGATGTGCATGAGCCATGGCAGGCGCAGCAGGTCGCCGAAGTGGTTGACGTATTGCAACTGCCGGCTTTCCTGGCGCGCCAGACCGACCTGGTGGTGGCCCTGGCCAAGACCGGCAAGGTGATCAACATCAAGAAGCCGCAGTTCCTGAGCCCTGGCCAGATGGCCAATATTGTCGAAAAATTCAAGGAAGCGGGCAATGAACAGCTGATCCTGTGCGACCGCGGCACCTGCCTCGGCTACGACAACCTGGTGGTCGACATGCTGGGCTTTGGCGTCATGAAGCAGACCTGCAACGATCTGCCGATCATTTTCGACGTCACCCATGCACTGCAACAGCGCGACCCCGGTGGCGCCGCCTCCGGTGGCCGCCGCCAGCAAGTGGCCGACCTGGCCCGCGCCGGCCTGGCCGTCGGCATCGGCGGCCTGTTCCTGGAAGCCCATCCGGACCCTGACAACGCGCGCTGCGACGGCCCGAGCGCCTTGCCGCTCGATAAACTGGAACCGTTCCTGACGCAACTGAAGGCGCTGGACGACCTGGTGAAATCCTTCCCTGCACTGAATATCAATTAATGGAAAACGGTAAATTGAACACACGCCTGGCCATCGTGATCCCGGCCCGCTACGCTTCCACGCGCCTGCCCGGCAAACCGCTGGCTGATATCCTTGGCAAGCCGATGGTGCAACATGTGTATGAGCGGGCGCTGGAAGTGCCTGGCGTGGACACGGTGGTGGTCGCCACCGATGACCAGCGCGTGCTGGAGGCCGTGCGCGGCTTCGGCGGGCGCTGCGTGATGACCTCGCCCGAGCATCCGTCCGGCACCGATCGCCTGGCCGAGGTGATGCAGACGGTCGACGCCGACATCTATATCAACCTGCAGGGCGACGAGCCTTTGGTGCGCCCGGGCGATATCGCCTTGCTGGCCGAAGGCATGCGCGCGGACAGCGCGGTGCAGGTCGGTACCCTGTGCCATGACATCGATGCACAGGAAGCGCGCAATCCGAATACGGTCAAGGTGGTGTTGGCCGCCAATGGCGACGCCCTGTATTTCAGCCGCGCCGCGATTCCGTTCGCGCGCGACGATGCGCCGGCCCGGTACTTGAAACATGTGGGCGTGTATGCCTACCGGCGCGAAGTGCTGGCCGCGTATTCGGCCTTGCCGGCCGCCATGCTGGAGCAGGCGGAAAAACTCGAGCAATTGCGCCTGCTGGCGGCCGGCCTGCGCATCCGCGCGTTCAAGGTGGCGCCTTCCGGGCCCGGCGTCGATACGCCGGAATGCCTGGCGCGCGTGCGCGCGCTGATGGCCGGCGAAGTGCCGGCTTCCTTGCCAACCCTGGCGGATATCAAACTGGTGATTACCGATGTCGATGGTGTGCTGACCGATGGCGGCATTTATTATGATGCCACCGGCGAATGCCTGAAGCGCTTCCATGTGCGCGACGGCCTGGGCATGCGATTGCTGGAAGAAAACGGCGTGCGCGTGGCGGTACTATCGGGCCGCGATTCGCCCACCCTGCGCAAGCGGGTGGCCGATCTCGGCATCACCCTGTACCAGTTCGGCGTGAAGGACAAGCATGGCGCCTGCCGCGAACTGATGGCGCAAGCAGGAGTCGGCGTTAATGAGACAGTGTGCATCGGCGACGACAGCATCGACCTGCCCGCGTTTGCCGCCTGCGGCCTGTCGTATGCGGTGGCCGACGCCCCCGTCTACGTGCAGGCGCGCGCCAGCGCCGTGCTGGTCAAGGAAGGCGGCAAGGGCGCCTTCCGCGAACTGGCCGATGCCATCCTGGTGGCCCAGGGCAAGGAGCATGTATTTGGTTCCGCCGAAGGCTTTTCCACCGTGATGGGCCGCGTGGTGCAATAACATTGAAAATCGCAAGGCGTAAAACAGCGGGCCGGAGACGCGCGCCTGAGAAAATGCCGATGGCGGCGTTGCAGCTCCTCGACGTACATTCGTACTGTCTTCGTCGCTGCGCCTTGCCCTCGACATTTTTCAGGCCCGCTTGGCCCGGGAAGCCTGTGCGGGCGACCGGGGCTTGAATACCCTCCGCTGGTATGCTTGTGGAGAGTCCTTGTTCCTGGTGGTACTTACAAGGTCTTGATCAGCACCTGCGACTTGCGCTGCCAGTTATACATATGCTGGCGGTCCTTCGGCAAATCGTCCACGGTGGCCGGCAAAAATCCCCGTTTCTTGAACCAGTGCGAGGTGCG
>Ga0308163_10000869_pt1 | contig 40979 bp, 41 predicted proteins | sample PhyTR1_FD_201037 | JGI IMG/M metagenome (GOLD analysis project Ga0308163, IMG submission 201037) | Phyllosphere microbial communities from UC Gill Tract Community Farm, Albany, California, United States - DLSLT.R1 | ecosystem: Host-associated > Plants > Phyllosphere > Unclassified | place: USA... | reverse complement strand
CTTGACGCTGGTGGTCATGACGATGCGCGCAATCGGCATGTTGAGGCCCATGGCAATCGCATCGGTACCTACCACCACGTCGGCAGCGCCGTCGCGGAAGCGCTGCGCTTGGGCGCGCCGCACTTCAGGCGTTATATGCGGCAGACTATTCGATCTAATGGAAATTACCTGAATAATCATACGCCTATCTTAGGTCGAATCAGCTTTCTTCGTTCTGAGGCTAGGCGAGGTAAACCTACGTAACTTTCATTCTGCAAGTCTTCATTGGTTCTGCGTGGGTCCAAGCCATGCGTCGCAAGCTCGCCAAAAAAACATCACGCCCCAAATTTTGGGGCTTCCAGTTTTCCCTTTGTTCATATAGCGAAACTAAGGCTTAAGTCATTAAAATATCAAATACCGTTTTTTTTCGCGACTCAGAAAGATAACCAATTTTATTTCTTCGAAATCAGTATAAATCGGGAATTTGCCAAACACAGTCGATGCGTGATTTAATTACTCGTTAGCTTACTAAGTGGAACAGCGTGACTTTCTCCCTTGTTTATGGCGATGTAAAACTGGTAGCGGATGCCGGATTTGGAAAAGTTGCACATATTCCACACATCCTGGATTCCGACCATGTTTACCATAGATTGGGCAGTAAATACCTTAACGAAAGAGGCATAGGGCATTGGAACCCAGAAAACCGGTTTACACCGTGCACGGCGCCTACGGATAGATCCATTAAAGATTATGGAGATTGGTTAATCAATTTTCTGGAATGGGCAGAAACAAGAAAAATAAAATTACATCAATGTGAGTATCAAACACATCTCATCGACAGGTACCAAGCCGAGATGTTATCTGGAAAATGGTCTCGGGATGGGAAGGCACTAAGCGGAACCACTGTGAATCTTCGCGTTCAAGAAGCTTGTAACTTCCTGAAGTGGATGGCGGATAAAGAATTGCGCACGGCATTCGACGTGCCGTACACGGTAGGGCGAGCTCAACAAGAGACTCCCCTGAGAAAACGCAGACATGCATCCAAGCAGAGACGCGGTAAGGCACAGCCGAAAAAGAAACTTTTACGAATACCAACTGATGATGAAATTGCAAAATTTTTAGCAAGCATTTATGTAGGATGTGATGAAGTTTATGGATTGATGTGCGAAACAGTATTGGTCTGTGCGCTGCGCAGGGAGGAAATTCACTGCTGGAGAGTGGACACCCTAGACCCAAACCCGGTTAATTGGGTGATAAACGATAAAACCGCTCCGCCGCCCCAACAACGTGTTCAAGTAACGATTAAATATGGTGCTAAAGGCGGTGATTTCGGCCTTGACAATGGTGATAAAGTCGGGCCAGAAAGGAACGTATGGATTCCTTTAGGGCACGCATATCGTTTGCACAATTACTATATGAAGGGTAGAAATAATGCATTAAGGAAATCCATTAACAAGAAAAGGAGTGTCGACGAAAAAAAACAAAGCATAAAATCCAACGTTCATTTGTTCCTCGAAGAAAAAACCGGGCTTCGCGTTTCCTACAGCCAGTTTTATCACGCTTGGAAATCTGGAGACTTGCCTTATAAGGAATGGACGCCACATTTCGCCAGAGATTGGTGGGCATGCTCTGTCCTTTGGAAGGCTATGCAGGAATACAAGGTGCTTTTGAATTTACCCTCACAAGTTTCGTCTGTATTGTTGACTATGCACGCAATAACTGTAATACAAATACAGATATCACCAGCGCTAGGTCATGCCTCCGAAGAGACAACAATGACTTATCTACATTGGATTTCAGATATGCTGGGCTTCAACATCATTATCAATTACGAGTTGGAGAACGAAGATGCGTACGAAAAATTAATAACTGTGGGCAAGTAACGAAAATGGGCATTCGTAAGCATAACAAAGATCACGTTATACCAACTGACGTCGATACTCAGCGGGAGCTTCATCCCATTGCGTTGGCGAACAGTGACGCTAACGTTGATGAGGTGCAAATTGACTTTAACGAAGCCGCAAACACGCCTTTAGTCTTCTGGACTTCGCATGAGAAACGGACCATTGTAGACCTACGCCGTTTTGCGGGAGAGGATAAACTAGATCGCAGCCCCAAAATAGGATTTAAGCCCATCACTGTCTTACCGAGACCGACTTTGATTCACCAGCTTGCTCCAATATTGAAGCAAGTGCTTCAGTATGCCGCACCGACCACCGTTGAAAATATGCTCGGCTCGCTCCTTCAATGGTGGAGTCTCTTTGACCGCATAGAGGCAGCGCCGCTGGCGAATTATGCGGCACAGCTAGTCGTTTCCTCGGTTACTGACCTCACTGCGATTCATCGTCAAGCAGCTTTTGACAATAATATGCATTCGTCCTTCTTTTCGCCATTTGTGCGTATTGTGGATATCTGGCTAGTCGCCAATAACTATTCTCCACTCTATTGGACGCCTCCTCAACGGCCCGACCCCAAGCGCTTTCTTCCGCCTCAATGGCAAATAGATGAATATCGATTCGAACTAAAGCATAGATGGTTTGCATCGTGCTTTAGATGGGACTTAGCAGACGAATTGCTTGGAGGACGCCCGGCAGTAGATGATGTTGAGGGCCGGCTACAAAAAAACTATATAGCGTTCGCCAACGCCATCCCGGACAAAGGGTTTAGACCACTGAATGGAGAACTTGGCAAAGGCACGATCCGATCCATCGCCTTACCAACACAACAGGTTCTCGACGGCTTTTACCCTAACGGCATGGATGTCCGCGTAGCCTTTCATTTGTGCATCGCGAGCACTGGCTGGAACCCGCAGGTTATGCTGGACTTGGACGTGGACGAGGACTTTCTCGTGCCACATCCAAAGGACCCGTTACGATACCTTTTATATGGCCACAAATCCCGGGGCAATACTGAACAGATGACAGAAGGCCTTTATCGTTCTCGGGGTTCTGCGGGCGTGATACTCAAAACGCTGATTGAACGAGGCAAAGTTTTACGCGCCCACTTACGACACATGCTTAAACAGGCCAGAGAAGACTATGGTATGCGAAGGGCTAACGGTGCTGGTCACGAAACACTTATTGAACTTGCTGAAAAGATTTTGAAATACGAAGAAGGCGTTTGCTCACCTTGGCTGTTCGTCAACGTAAACAAGTTCGAAGTCTCTTGGTTGAGCGGGGAGAGTTATCGACGGGGGGCAGACAACCTCCAACCTTTCCTGCGCCGGATTGCTGATGATATAAATAAAAGGCAATCAACCGTGAAGCAGATTTCGTATATGAGGGCAAGCGATTTTCGCGACGCTTTTGCTGGGTATGCGTACAGAGCAAGTGGCGGCATGATCCTGATTGTCAAGAAGATTTTGGGTCATAAACGACTCAGCACTACAGTGAAATATGTCGACAACAACATTGCTAACGAAGAAAGTGCGCAGATGTATCGCGGTTTCAGCAACGCATTTTTCTCGGAGCTCATCTCCACTGGGCGCGTTGACCCGACTGTCATTGCCAAGATTTCACGTGACGGCAAGATTTCCAATGCAGAACGGGAAAAACTGGGAGAGTATCGCTCGCTCCGCCGCAGTCGCATCGGCGTGGGCTGTAAAGACCCCACACGTCCCGGCAAAAAAGTAGATCCGCACTTCACCGCATACGGGGAAAAGCCATGCGTCAATCATCGCTGCACCTTATGTAGCGAGAATGCAGTCATCTTCGAAGACAGCTTGCCAGGGCTAGCCAAACGTGTGGCCGAATTGCGTTGGATTAAAGATAGTATTCCCGTTGCCACCTTTGTGACCTCGCTCTTTGCAGAGGAGCTGGAAAACGCAGAAGCGGCGCTTCAGTTATTTGAAATTGAAGAGGTCACGAGACAGATCACCTACTGGGAAGAGCAAATTGCCAACGGCAATCACCGTGTCGTTGATTTCGATAGCGAATAAGGACCTATGCAATGGCCAAGCCAAAACGAACAGACGCGAACCATGGGGTAGTCGGCAATGAAGTGCCGGAGGCATCCCTGTCCGGGGACATCAAGCTCCCATCGACCGAGTCAGATTCAACGCCCTCGGAGCCAACGAGCGGTGGCTCGGGAGACCCGGCACAGCCGGAAGCTCTATCGACTAAAAACGCTGCGCTTCTCGCATGCGATGCGAAAAACATTCAGGACTGTGACACATCCGTGTTGATTGCAATTAAATCAATCCTGCAACATGGAGATATGTTAGATGTTTGGCAAACTCCTCGAAAATGGGCACCCGCAGCGCGGACTCTCGCATCTCTCAACACTACTATTCGCGAGAGAATATTGCCATTCCTGAGCAAGGAGGCATTAGAGCTTTATAACGAAGAAGTTCTGGCGCCGCTGTCGCAACATGCGAAGCTAACAGACCTTGGTCGACGGTTTATCAGCATAATTGACCAGGCGGTCGAAACTGCGAACCGTTACCTACTACTCGTGCGTGTGGGACCAGCTCACCTCCACTTTCGAAACCATTCATCGCTTGACCCGACATTCGTCATGCGGTTGGCATACTCGTATGTGCCGCCACTCGTCGCATTAGCTGCTAACAAGCGGATCATAATGGCAGCGTACGAGCACAGGCACGAAGTAAAATTGCCACCAGAGCTCACCTGCGGAGATAAATATCTCTCAGTAATAACGGAGGGCGACTTGTTACTTCTAACGCCAAGCTGCCGTGAGCGAGTGGAGTACGAGATAAAGCGGATGCAAATGTTTGTTAACCGTGGATACTGGAGCGACCTTCCGAACATCCAACGTGCAAACGCTACACAGGACGTACGCGGCCCCGCGCCAGAACCGCGCAAACCAAAAGCACATGTCCCACACCTTCCACTTCCAGACGATTACGTGTCTGAAATGGGCGTTAAAGGATACTGGCTAATCAACGACCTGGGCCCATCCCTACTAGCCGTAGCTACCGGACTCAGTCGCATTTGGTCTGAGACTGCCGCCATTGGGGGCACAGCAAATGAAATTGTTTGGATGCGAATTGCCGAGATCAAAAAGTTACTTGAGAATCACGTCTGGCGAGATAGTACCGGTGCAGTGATAACCGCCCCGCCATTCAACCTCAGCCTTAGCAACCATGGTAGAGGACGGTATAAAAATAGGAAGAAAAACAAAGCAAAGGTCAGCGATGCCCTGTCTCCTTCCCTGTCGGCAGAGGAAAGCGATAAGCATCCTTGGCCTCCTCGCTCGCTTGCCGATATCGTGTCGCTGCTCAACCGATTGCAACAGGCGCATATGTTTGTAGTCCTACTGGCAACGGCAAGCCGTCATGGCGAGATTACAACGATGCGGCGCGATTGCGTTCACTACGCCCCCAATGGGATGCCGCTATCTCAGGGGAGGACGTTTAAGTTGGTTGAAAGCTACGAAGGAAAACTTCGTGATTGGGTTTTGCCTGATTTGGCCACTGTCGCCATTGAACAGCAGGTTAGGCTTGTGACGCTGGTCGAGCAAATCGGCAAACTCGAGCCAGAAGCGGTTGTCAACGAAGCGCATGGTCACAAAGATGAGAACACGCATTTATGGGCTGAAATCTCTGGTGCTGCAGCTACTCGTGGCAAAGCCCTAAATGGAATTAGCCATGGTCTGAACAGCTACGCTAAAGCAATAGAAATGCAGGCGAGTTCAGGCAAGCAACCACTGCGGCCACATCGTTTTCGCAAAACGATCGCCCGCCTTGCCGCCCTCGCTCTAGTCCAGGCTCCGAAAATTCTGATGGATGTATTTGGTCATAAATCTATTGAGATGACCCTGTACTACATTTTGGCAGACCAGAATTTGCAAACTGAAATCGAAACAGTCAGCCGCGAACTGCGTGTGATCATGGCTGCGGATGCTGTTGAGAATATCGTTGCCTCTGAATACTCGGACACACCTTCGAATGCCGGCCGCTACGGCGGACCAGCGGCGCTAAGCATAACGCGGGCGGTCGAAGTTTATCGGACCGACCTCCACAAGCACGGGCGTGCTTGGGGAGCCAATTCCACATACGAGCTCGCAGAGATTCTGACCCTGCAAGGCCGTGCTTGGGGCTATATCAGGCGTGGCGTATTTTGTACGAAACTCCCTGGCACAGAGTCTGGTCCCTGCAATAAAAGTCGCGGCACACCGGAGCCGTCGCATTGCAAGTCCCATTGTACGCATCGCTTGGAGGAGCCATTCTTAGCCGATGACGTGGATGATGCAATAGAAGACTCGGTCCATTACTACCAGAAGGCGTCTGCAGAAGGTAACGACTTGATGAAGGCGATGTTCGCGGGCCAAGTGAGGGCGCACTTGGGACGCTTCGAATCGGTTCGCCAAAAATGGATTGATAACGAAATCGTTCAAGAGATTATCGCTGAACCGGAAGACTGTGACGCATGATGAGACGCGAACCTGAACCCTTAGTACAAAAGCACTCCGCAGAGACGCGAGCCAAGATGCGTGCTGGCGCGCTGAAGCGAGGTACCCAGCGCTCGCGCACAATAGGGCGCAAGCTACTGATCGGCATGCGCGCCATCAGAAAGGAGCTGAAAGAAAACACTTGGGTTCACTCAAAAGGTCTGCACGATCTTGACTTAGCCGAGCTTTGCCGACGCGCAAACGTTAACCATACGACGTTGTACCCTAAAAAGGACGACGCTAAAAGCGGCAATCAGATACAGGTAGAACGTAGAGCCCGCATGATGCGACGGTGCAAACTTTGGATCAGTCGCGTCAATCGCAGACGTCAAGAGGTCGTGCGCAATACCCGTCGCAGTTTGGCTTCGCGTATCGCAGACTGGAAGGAGATGTACGAAGGGCTTGTCACCTCGAATCGCATTACTGAACTCGAGTTAGACCAAACTGTTACTGATCTGGGACGGGTGACTGAGCAGCTGGCGAAGGCTAACGAAACCATATCTGCCCTCAATCAAGAGGTTGCTAGATTGACCGGAATCGTCGCTTCGTATGCTGGCCAGAATGTCGTGCCTCTTAAATCACAGAGCAAAAAGCCCTAGACGTCCGCCCCGCACCGTCTTGAGTGCTGGGGCCTTTTGATCAATGCTGGTGTCACACCGCTGGAAGGCGGGGTGATGTCAAAGGGATGCCGGCAGGCTGCAGTTCCAAGGCTGGAAATCATCAACCCGATTGACGGGATGATCGGCGATATGCGTCAGCACGTCACGCAAACAGGCTTCGGGGTCGACACCGTTCAGCTTGTCCGTGGCGATCAGCGAGTAGATCGTGGCGCGACGTTCCCCACCACTGTCGGCGCCAGTCAACAGTAAAGACGGCGGCGGATTGCTACGCGACGCAAAGCGCGTTCGGCCGCAGAGTTATGATCTCGATGGCGCCGTCGCTGTAGCGCAGCAGCGCCGGCCGTAGTGTAAACGCATACCTAAATGCATGGGCATGGGGATTCTTGAGCATGAAACCGTGACCTCGGATCTATTAAACTGAAAACCAGAGGGCGCTCATGGGGTATCGCTCGAAGCAAGGCGACTCTCATCAGACGCTTGCGAAGTTGTTCGATGGTTTGCTTGTTCCTAGTCATATGCACAGTCCTTCTCCTATCCCTAAGAACAAAGCATAGGCTGTGTCTTAGGAAACCAGCGCTATCTCAAATGGATATTAGCGTGCTATCTTGCCGATCAGCGGCAGCGGACTACCAAAGGCGATGATGACCAACACACAAATTGACACCACCAGTTTGCTAACCATACTCGGCGTGATAGCCGCTGTTTGGGCTTTGATTTCGCCAACTAACAAACTTCAGCTTCGTTTCTGTATGACATGGTGGGACTGGGGTGTTGGGGGCATTGTTCTTTTCCTTATCCATTACCTAGTGTTCGCGCCCGCTCTGCAAAGTGTCGGGCTGTATTACAGTCTGGGATCATGGAAGTGGGGGCTAGATGGTGGAAGCGCTGTATATCTGCTCCTGCTAGCTTCTGCGCTTTACTTTTTCTGGCGCACACGATTTCCAGCCTTGGTCAGAGGACGAGTCGGCATCTTTCTCGAGCTGATTGAGAACTTAAACCTTACGAGCCGCTACGATGAGCTTGTTCTTCTAGTGGAGCCACAGCTATCCAGACTGATTACTCTTTCCAAGCATCGGCCCATGGTAGTGCGATTAATTGACCGCATCGATAAGCCGCAAAATAATTTGGCGGCTTTGTTGCGCGGTGAAGTACCTAAGGCAAGATCGGCGTGGGCAAACCGCCTGAGTTCGGTCCTGCAGTCCTTGAAGTCCTGGAGCTTGGCGCATGCAAAGGATAGTACGCTGTCTCACGAGGTCCTTTTAAGCCTAGTCGCATCACCTAAGTTGACTAAACATCTCGCGATAGCGCATCCTTACTTTTGTCTCAAGCTTCTTGAGACAGAAGAAGCAGTGCATTCCGACTTCATCGAAAACTATATGGATGCACTGCTAGATGTGCCGGCAAGTCGACTTTACGTAGAATTAAAGAACAATCAAAATTTGAACGGTGGAAGCCGCCTGTATCTTCCGGACAATAATCGACTGCTTCGATTCTTCTTTTTCGATGCATCTGCTGCGATGAAAAACGGTATGGATAAGGCCATCGGTGAGCCGGTGCGCCGGCGACTAGATGAGGACAAGGTGCTCGCTGCGAAGCTAAATGAGCCGATTGGTTCCTACTACGAAGTCGGAAAATTCCGCTGTCCGATTAATTCAGGAATAAGTCTTTTTGAGATCATGGTTCACGAAGGTATCCACCAAGGATTACAAGATCATATGTGGCTCTACTACTTCGGGGAATTTTCTAAAAAAATTCTGAAACAGATGCCCATACCAACAGACGAGGAATCTCATCAAGAATGGCCTACGCCCTTCCATTACCTCCTCTACCGCATGATCGGCGTAGCTACAGATTGGATGAAGCAATGCTCCCGAATAGTTGATGAAGATATTCCAGCCGACACACTTAATGCCGAGGGATTTGATCGACACTTCATTTCAAAAGAAGCGGCCAAGATGCTTGGCATGATGTTAGAGGACATCATTCCGAGCGAGAAACTGAGTACTTCTTTCAAGATATACTTACTGGAGGTAGTGGTCCGCTGCCACATCGAACTTCAAAATGATCCGAAGCTAAAGGATGTTGCGTCCTCATTTTTGGGTGCCACAATCTCGGGCTCAGATTATCCTACGAGCGTGCCGTATCGCCGAGAGCTTAAAGATGTTTTCAGAAAAATGGATCACGTGCTTAAAAGGAATGCCGCGACATTCGCACAAGCGCTTGAGGCCTTAATTGTTTAAATTACTTTAACAGTAATTCCTGCCATATGAACAGCGGAGAAGCGCGCAATGGTCCCAAGCAGCTGATTGCTGCATCAATGTCCATGGTAGAGGAAGGTCGAAGCTGCTCGGCGGGCGCTAGTTGATTGGTGATTGGCGTATGCGTCACCACATAATGCAACCAGCCTTCGGCGGTCGTTTGCCGCGCAAAATTAACCCGCTTAGTTCCCCATCCCCACTGACTTTGCGAAGCGCACTACCGCATTCAACCTCTCCACAGGATAAAGATAGTTAGGAGATTGCACTTGCATAGCTATAATCGGTTTCTAAACAATGTATGCTGGCTATATTTGAACCGCCCGCAATTCCAAGACTGCGAACGTCCGGGCCCAATAGGAGAGAGACAGTGAGCGAAAGTGATCCTCATCAGCCGAACGCATCTGCCGAACTTGAAGTTGAGACGACCAACCCTGCAAAGAGGCTTCATACTATTATTTCGTTGGCGCAGACGCAGAACACCGGAGTGGCCGCGCTGGAGGCTTGGGCGGTAACTTTTGGAATTGATCCTGGGGCTGCGAACGAAAACCCGCACGAGGTTGTCGATAAGCTGCGCCTAATGAATGGCGAAGTCGAGAATCTGCGGCGTCTCATGCAGAAGACTCACTTTTCGAACGATCTATACGATGCCGCGCTCGCCAATGTATTAAAACTTTTATCGGTGACCAATTTAAGCGCAGGCTGGAACTCATTTGTTGGAAGCGTCTCTGCAGAGAATCTACTCGCGCTACGGTGGTGTTCCGAGGCCGTCGAAAGCGAGGTCGGACTAACTCACGCTGAGCTTCAAAACCTCTTGGACGCGATCAACGCCTTCAAGGAAGATGTTCAATCAGCGAATCTGCCAGGCCCCATTCGCGAATTCGTTCTACACCAGATTGAACTGATGATCCTAGGAATTCACCAATATCCCATCATCGGCCGGCGTGCAGCACGGGAGGCTGTTCGGCGGGCGGCTTCGGAAGTTTTAGACTCAGACGATAATGTTGCAAGCGCGACCCCTTCGCGCTACAAAGAGAAAATTGCAAAGCTTTGGACAGTAATATTGGCTAGTGTTGAGGGGGGCGAAAAGATGGTAAAGGCCATAACAGGCGTGGCTGAGGCTGTTCCAAAATTGATTGCAGCAGTGTCTGGAGGGAGTCAGGCTTCATAACTGTTCCCCGCAATCCTACGGCGTTGCGCCACCGTCGAAGTAGCACTCTGGTTCCCGCCAGCGAGTTGCGCTCGAATTAGTTCAAACTGTGTCGGCTAAGATCCCGCAGCTGGGCGTTCGAGGTGTTCGTATTCCATGGGCCGGATTGACCGCGCTGTTACAGAATTTGATCTTCTCTAAAAAGACATCGACAGAGAGCTGATGAACAAAAAAACCGCATGGGAGCAAGCTTCTGCAGCAGAAGGCACGACTGACTCGGAAAGGGCGTTGACTCGTCTGGCCAAGAAGGCGTTTCTGAGTCTGTGGAGCTATTCAAACGTCTTTACTGACGAGGGGCGCTCTAACGGGAAGGGTGATGGCAAGGAGTTGTGCGATCTGCTTGTGGTTTTTGGCAACGATGTACTTCTGTTCTCTGACAAAGATTGCGTGTTTCACTCTGACCTAGATGTGAAGGTAGCGTGGCCGCGTTGGTATAAGCGAGCGATAGAGAAATCTGTCAGTCAACTGGCCGGTGCGGAGAAGTTCGCCAAGGCATTCCCGAAGCGGATATTCTTGGACAAGCAATGCCAAATCCCGTTGCCAGTTCCGCTTCCTGATGCTTCCGTTGCGCGGTACTTTCTATTAGCCGTGACCCGAGGAGGGCACGCAGCCGCTAGGAAATTCTACGGGGGCGGTAGTTCTGGCAGCATGATGCTGGAAAGTGACATCCATGGAAAAGACCACTATGGTAGGCCTTTCCAAATTGGCTTTCCGTTAGCTTCCAAGAGGTTCATTCATGTACTGGACGAGGTGACCGTTGACTTGCTTTTAGAAGAGCTAGATACCGTCCCGGACCTTGTAAATTACCTAAGTTGCAAAGAGAGTTTTATCTCGACCCCAGGCGTAATCGTATCGATTCCGGGAGAAGAAGAATTATTAGCCAAGTATATAGCGACGATGAAAGGCGGTCAGCACGGCTTACCCAACATTCCGAGGGGTATGAAGTTTGCCGCACTTCCTGAGGGCGATTGGGTTGCTTACAGACACAGTCCACAACGCGCGGCAAAGCAAGATGCCGACAAAATCAGCTACCTGTGGGACGGCTTAATTGAGCATCAAAGTGATTTCATTAGAGCCGGCACAGCCTTGACGTTACCGGATCAGTCACCGGGACTCGTGAATCACGAGCGCATTGTACGTGCTATGGCAGAAGAAAATCGCCTCGCACGACGGCAGTGTGGTGCTGACCTACATTTTGTCCTCTCAAAAGATGAGCCCCAAGGTGTTTTCGCCCGTATTCATATGGGTATGGCTTCGCGTTCACGCGCGTTTATATTCCTCGCGATAAAGCGTCAAAAAAATATTCCGTACGAGCTGTACCGAGAGATACGCATGGAGTATCTGATGACCTATTGTCACGGTATCAAAGAGACCGTGCCGACATTGCAGGAGGCCATCGGCATCTCTGCGGAACCATACTCTGACGGCGAGAGTTCATTTGAGTTCCTGTATGTCGATCACTCCGTTCCAATGTCCCAAGAGGAGACGAAAATGTGGCGCGCCACCGCCGATGAACTAGGTATCCTTCGCCCGAAAACTCCAGCGTCGTTTCTCAGAGACCTTGCCAAGGAGTTTCCGATGCCCTTCCATTTCGTCCCCAAGAGCGCGGTTCCCCCCATGAGTCGTGCAGAACGTCGTCGAACGGAGCGCGAGGTCCGTAAAATGGAAAAGAAAAAAAATAGACTTTGACTATTCTTGGTCGCGCTCAACAGAAACGAGATTACAAGGGTTCTATGATTTTTTATCCATCTACCGGCGGTTCCTCGCTAAACTTTCCCTAATCTGTGTTTGCGGGTCCGCAATCTCCACGGTCCATAAAGACAGTTACTAATTCAGCAAGGGCTTGACCAGCCGGCCACGAATCGTGAGCGGAGAAGGCTCTGCTACCTCTTTGCACCGCTTGAGCCACACCGTGCATTAGGCTTCACAGCTGCCTTCAGGCGCATCGCCAGGCGCCGCACTCTCCATGAATAACGCATCGAGCTTTGAGTGGCTGTAGTAGTGAGCGGCCGAGACGGATGCAACGGCGCCAATTACTGAGTTCACTATGGGAGTCCTACTTAATCAAATAATCTTCTTTGTTTTTCCCTTTGAGCCACCTCGGAGAGCGGCCTCGCCCAGTCCACTCTTGACCTGTATCGCTATCGCGATACTTAGCAGCGACTTCCTTCCTCGGCTTAACATTCTTCGGCTTTGCGGTCGTCCCAATATCGGAAATGGTTAGGCCATATGTTTTCATGATTTCTCGGATCTTGTCTAAGCCGACAGCTACCTCGGCCTCTCGAGCTGCTTCTGCTTGCCGTTTGAGTTCGGCGATTTGCTTTTGATAGTCTTGGTACGTGGTCATTTAAGCCCCTTTAGAATTCGATTGACTTGATTATCCCTGACTGCGCTATGAATCGTCCATGAAAATTCCCAAAAATGTGGGGGACTCTCTTCCAAACCATTCCTTTCAATAAATGATATCAAAAGCAAATCAAGGCTGTGACCCCTCAAATGCCTCGAAAAAGTAGTTTTCTACCGGTGGGGCGTTTTGATCCGGCGTACGCCAAAACGATATCGACCTCTACGATTAGCCACCTAACCAATCGATCTCGTAACCGTTTCTCTCTACGCATCAAGGGCAGCGGATAAATCGACACAGCCATCCGCGACCTTATACACCGGATTGCATGGCATAGCCGCACTCTAGTCCCGCGTTCATACGTTTCGAAAACGCTGACAGCAATTACTCGGGCTTGTACATGTCCGGGCCGACGCCGACAGTATGATGGCGTGAACCAGGGCGAGTCACACCCGCGTCGAAGACCAGCAAGGTAAAGGCGCGTAGGCGAAATATTTCGTCGGCTTTGTGATGATCGGTTTGTCCCCCGCCCTCCAGAAACGGTCGGCGACCGGCACGACCATTACACGTTCCGGCTTTTACGGACTCGGCTGCAAGACCATCCATGCGCTAAAAAATGATTCGTGGAGAAGCCATGTACTCTTGGCTTAAGTGACCGCTAGGATCTAGCAATCTAGGACGCGGTTGATTTGGAAACGATAGAAAATTTTCTTAGTTCGGGTTGCGGCTGGCAGATCCACTTAGTGTGGCTGGAACGTCTAATCCACAGCTTTATTTTTTACCGCAATTGACCCGGATCAACTCTCGAATGATAGAATTACAATTTCTCCTCATGCTAATTAATGGCAAATTCATTGAACTCCCCTTCGTCCGCTCCGCCTGCGGGTTCGCCTACACAGTCGTCGTCCACGCTAGATTCAACCAGACAAGCTTCTTCAACCACTCTGCCGTCAGTTACAACACAGACCGCACTTACTTCGATCAAGATTGAGGGCTCTATCCCGGTCGAGATACTAAATAAGCGGATGTCGGCAGGCGACATTTTCTTATCAAACATTCCGTTCTTAGTAACGATTTTTATTGTCGCAGCAGCCTCACTCGTCAACTATCTCGTCAACCGTAAGACGATTCAAAATCAAGAAAAAAATTCTAAGCTGAGCCGCCAGGCGGACCATCAAAACAAGGTCTCCGACTTCCGACATGCTTGGCTTCAAGAAGTCCGAGATACAGCGGCGGAGTTGATCAAGACCATCTACGAAGCTCAGCACACTTTGATGATGTGGAACCTCACTCGGGGCTACCGGGATCAAGGTGGGACTGATGAGCAGATGATCGAATGGAAAGAGCGACTTCCAGTTCTTTATCTAAAGGAGAAGGAAGTGGCAGCTGAAATGTACAGGCACACTGCGAAGTTAAAACTTCTGTTCAAAAAGAACGATCCTCAGGTAGCGCGGCTGTTTATTTTGCTCGACGCAACTTTAAGTAAGGTAGGGAATCTCGATTTGGTACGTATTGACGAAAAGCCAATCGCGGAGATTGTTGGCGAACTTCAGATCGTTCTAAAAAATGAGTGGGAGGTGACTAAAAGCAGGATCATGGACGAGGCAAGTAAGTGAATTTGTTAATCCACGTTCGACAACTTCATGGAATCTCAAACCTGCCCCGTCGCAACCAATCGCCGTGTGCATTGGTGGACGATTAGGCCCGGCAATCGCTGGAAATGGGGCGAAAGTGTTGATTTGCAGCGAAATCTGACCCACTTTGCCGCTTAATTTGCAAACGGAACTTACCCACGCTTAAAACACAATCCTGCTCACAATTTTGAGCGGGGAATTGGAGTGATCGACGTGGCACTACTAGGCATTACTCGACGCTGGCACATTCGCGACCAGGTCCCATTGAGAGAAATCGCCAGGCGCTTAGCCATTTCCAGAAACACCTTCCGACGCTACCTGCGCTCGGAAACCATAGAGCCAGCCTATGCTGAGCGGCGCTCCGCCCGCGCCATCGACAAATACGCGTTTCAGCTTTCAGCGCTGCTTAAAGCCGAAGCGGCCAAATCACGCAAGCAGCGGCGCATGTCAGCAGCGGTTGTAAACTGATACCTGCGCCGATCGTTTTACGTGCCGTTGGCGAGCCGTCTTGCCCAGAGCGGTTTGCAGCTCGACGTCGTGACGGCGAACGCCGAGGTGGCGCGCTGGCTGCGCGAGGTGGCCAACGAGCGCGTGCACGGTACGACGCAGGAGCAGCCGGTGGTGCGGATGGCGTTGGAAGTGCCGCACTTGCAGCAACTGGCGCCGCCGTGGCGCGGCGACGTGGCCGCCGCGCGGCCGCAGCTGGCCGAACCGGAGACGCCGCTGCCGCGATCTGCCATCGTGGCCGAGCGGATCGCCGAAGCGGCGCCGGTGCAGCACCCGTTGGCGGTCTATGAGCAGTTGCTCATGAACGTCAAGCAAGGAGTGGCGGCATGAACCTGCAATATGAACGGATCTCCCAGATGTGCGAAGCGCTCAAGCTGCCCTTTGTGGCACAGGGCTACGGCGCGGCGGCCCAACAGGCGGCTAAGGATGAGATAGCCTACAGCGACTTCCTGGAGGGACTGCTGCGCGAGGAAATGGCGGGACGGACGGTGCGCGAGCAGAGCATGATGACGCGCCTGGCCGGCTTCCCGGCGATCAAAACGCTGGAGCAGTTCAACTACGACTTCGCCAAGGGCGTCAAACGCAGCCAGGTCGAGGAACTGGCCGGATTGGGCTTCATCGAGCGCAACGAAAACGTGGTGCTCGTCGGCCCCAGCGGCGTGGGCAAGACCCACCTGGCGATGGCGTTGGGGTACAAAGCCACGCAGGCCGGCATCAAGACGCGCTTCATGACGGCGTCCGATTTGCTGCTGACGCTAACGACGGCGCACGCGCAAAACAGCTTGAAGACGGTGATGCACCGGGCCATCAAGACGTACAGGCTGCTGATTATTGACGAAATCGGCTACCTGCCGATGAACCGCGAACAAGCCAACCTGTTCTTCCAGGTGATCGCGGCGCTGTACGAAAAAGGCAGCATGATCGTGACAAGCAATCTGCCGTTCGGGCAATGGGACGCGACGTTTGCGCAGGACGCAACGCTGACGGCGGCGCTGCTGGACCGCTTGCTGCACCACGCCCATATCGTGCCCATAGCTGGCGAAAGTTACCGGCTGAAGCATCAGCGACAGGCAGGAATTGTGCAGAGTATCAGGGGCGACCAGGCTCCTTGACCGGGCTACGAAAAGAGGAAAATCCAGCGCGTGCTGGTGACGGAGGTGTATCAGTTTTAATCGCTGCGAGCGCCAAAACTGTATCAACTTTCAATCGCTGTTGACAGCGCACGCTGAAACAGATTCATGAGGACTTAAAAGAATTGGGATTCGAGGGTTCTTACGACAGGGTCGCGGCATTCGCGCGGGTATGGCGGGGGGGTGAAACTGAGCGGGTCAATCCTGCCAGCAAACGAACAGTCCTAAAAACATAGCCAAAAATATTGGAAAACCATGTATTTGGGAGGCAAAAGGTGCAGGGACTCCAAAGCATTGCTAAAAAAAGTACGACTAAGCTAGCAACTTAAAACGAAACAGAGGTCGTCTCCGTCATTCTTGAAATAGGCGAACTCGTATGTTGAGGCGGATCTCAGCTGCATTCACTACTTAACTACCAAGAGCAATGAATATCGCTGCAATATTTTCCTTAAAAAACTATATCACGGAGAAATAGGGTCCCATTTACGTCTAAAATGTTGGCGCCCTTCGAAATAAGCGTTTCAACTACAGCTAGAACATCATTATTATTCGCAAATGGTCCAGGCGCTGGAAAACTAGCATTAGCTGGAGCGATTAAATTGGCGACTGGAGAAACTCCGCCCGCCTTCCACAACGCATAGGCCAGAGCTGCTTCTTGAGGACTCAACACCAAGCTAAAGCTTGCGACTAGCCCTGTAATACCTGCTGCAATGCCAGCGATGCCGGCAGCGGTCGACGGGCCGGAGGTTGCTCCATTTAGTCCAGTACCGATCGCCGCAACTAATGCCCAAGGATTAAAATGCTGCTTAGCAACAACCACTCCAATGTTACCTGGGCCGAGTGTCAGCCATTCTCTAACGTTATTTAGATCTATTCCAATCGGCAAGTCGCGAGGTGGGGCTTCTTGGTTAGACTGCCCAAATATTTTTGGCTCCTGCTCGACTATCGCAGCAATGACGGCTTCTATTGTACGGTGCTCACTGCTATCTAGGACATCTTCGATAACTGAGCGCATCTGTTGTCTAAGTGCAGGAGTCATTATTAATCCCTATAATATCTATTGTTCTAATGATTAGCTGCAAGCCGATATCAGATTATTGGATACCAATGTGAGGCTCGATAGCACACACTGGCGGCTTCTGACGTTAACCTAGCAATCTGATGGGCAGCCCCCCTCAAGAAGCTGTTGTTTTCCAATAAAATGTTAAATGCCAATTTTTCTTCAGGCCCGGATTCTTTATGAAGGAGATGATCTGCAAATATTTGCAAAAAGAACGAAAAAAAGTCCATTTGTGCCGTAGGCAATCTCACTGTTTTCAAAATCCCAGCAACTCTATCTTCAACTTCATTGAAATCACCAAAATACTTGCTAATATACTCTGAAAAATCAGAAAAACTCTTCATTTGAGCATGAAATGATGGATGTCCTAGCTCATCCACTGCGAAGTCATAATGCGCCCCGTAAACATGGTCTAAACCTGTTTTGGTCGAACGAAAATAAGCAGCCTCAGTCTGAAACCCTCGGGTTATCAGAAATTTCTTGCTTTCATCAAATTCGACGATCAGACGCCCTCTTACCACAATATAGAGTTCCACCCTTATATCGTCTGCTCGCTCTGGCAGATTAAAAACAACGGGCGAAAGTTCAAACTCGACCGCATTGTCAAACTTCTTCCCAGTAGGAGCGAAAAGTGCATAGCCATCAGCGGGTTCGACAATTGAACTGCCTCGCATCTTTTCTAGCGTAGCCTTAACCTCATCCCACTGATTGACGAGCTTTTGTAAAATTGTTTGAGTATTTCTATCCATATCACAGCGCAATTGGTTCAGATTCCTAAAATCGGTGCCCACTCTTCATAGAAATCACGTTCAATCCTACATAGTCGCGCCCCTTGCGGTATCCAGCTATTTGACCCAACGGAGCAATCTGCCTTCTGACAAACGGTGCGATCGGTGAAAGTGCATAAAAATCCACCATTTATTCCACCGCAACGATTGCAAGAATGAAGAACGAAATTCCGCTGCTCCTTATGAACTAAAATCAGCCTATTTAATTCACCCTGAGTTTCCGCTTTTAATTCGTCCTGCATATTAGAGGCGTACTCGTCTAATATAGCGTCCACTTTATCCAGCCAATAAAATTTTTCGATACCGGAGAAAGGTCCCTTATAAGCGCTAGCAAGAAATAGACGATCTATCGTTTCAAACTCGCTTTTATCAACTCCTAGGTATGCAGTCAAGGCTCGCTGGGACAAAATCGGACCAGAATACTTCAGTACTGCATTGAGAAGCAAATGACTCACGATATAACTTAAAATATCGCGCTTTTCCTTTTCTGAAGGCTCAATATCTGAAGGCGCTGTTCGAACAATTTTCTCTACCAAAGCTGCGTTTGTAGCTCCTAATCTCATTCCGTATAAAGAAAACTGACTCTCCATATTTGCGACGCCTAGAATTGCTGCCAGTACGGCTGGTGGGCTTCGCTTTTTTATCAAATCAGCAGAGTTTTCCTCAATTGCTTTCCGAATATCTCTAAACCCTGTAGCGATATTAGCTATGTACGGGCCTGCTAAATCGCCTTGAGTTGGAATCCTTAACTCAAACAAATTAGGCTCTTTCGGTAAATTCCCAGGATTGCCTCTAGAGAAATCACCCACTGGAATACCGCGTGATTGACACCAGTCAACTACACTCGAACCAAAAAGTCCCGTTTGCCCTTGGGTAGTTAGATCATAATCAGTAATTACGAGAATTGTATTTTCATCAATAATGCTATGGAAATATTCTTTCGGATTATCAACGTCTGAAGTTGGTATCCAAGTCTTGACTTCTATAGCCTCATCAATGAGCAACCCTTCCAACCTGAATTTCAAAGTATTTATTAATTGTTCGTTGTCATCAACGAGTAGAATTGAATGCATTAAAATTGCTCCAAAAGCGGTAATCGAAGACGCATACAGGTCGCAAAGCCAGGCGGAGCATCTATAGCCTCCACTCGGCCTCCGTAGCTTTCTGCACCTCGCCTAACCAGCGTTAGTCCCAGCCCCATTCCAGAGCCGAGGGGATCACGATTGGTAGATGTTGTGGTAAACAGAGGATCGAATATCCTGTTTCTGAGAGCCATTGGAATTCCTATCCCGGTGTCAGAAACCTCCAAATAGTGATTAAACTGATCATTCCAAGCGCGGAAAACGATTTGTTTGTCTCCCTTTCCAGTTTTTGCGGTTACTGCCTTCAGAGCATTTGTAAACAAATTTAACGCTATGCCGTTGTAAAGCGAAACAGGAACCATAGGTGCGTTTAAGTCAGAATCAATTTCCACACTAACGCCTATTTCTCGTTCATCTGCATAGCGCCCAAAAACGCGAATTACTTGTTGAATTCGAGGTTTAGAAGCGTAGGGTTTAACAGGCCGCGATGTGCTCCCATGGATATAGCCTTGGGAATAGGTGACAAATTCTCGGAGCAATGCCATGCGTTGTGAAATCGAGTTAGCAGGTTCCGCGAGTTCAATATGTTTTGAGGAAAGCTTCACAATTTCTGCGTGGGCCTTCTCTAGCTCATCTAGAGCAGTCCCAAATTCATGAGTCATGAACCCGGCAACCACCCCTAACAAACTCATCACTTCAAGGGATGACTCTCGCTCTTTAGTACGCTCCTCGTGACGCTCTGCCGCAACTTGCGTTTTTGCAATAGCCTGAACTATTCGAACTTTTTCTTCTTTGCCGATATTCGGATTAGTCTGCACCTCTCGGATGGCCTCATTTGTCTCCGTTCGGATGGTTTCTAAAAACTGAGCTTGCTCTAGCCGATCAAGGTCAAATTGAAGTTCCCGGTCTGCACAGGCGATCGCCTCCACTGCGCCGCGAATTAAGTTAACCAGTTGTTCGTAAGCAGAGTTTGCCAGGAATCCCTCACGATCAGCCGCTGCAACGAGCCCATCATCATCATTTCGCTGGTCTTGGGACCGGCGCCCTGCGACCTGAACCACCCCCACAAGTTGTTGGGGGTATGCAAGCCGTAGCATATAATTTAGTTGGGTCGACAGCCTCGTCGGCTCATCCATGGGAAAATGCTTCTCCGATATCGACGAGCGCGGTTCACGGGCCCGCTTTGCAGCATCCGAAGATAAATAGAGCCAATCATCTCCTGATTTACCATATGGGTAAACTCGGAATGTTCGGTCAAATACCGCCACGCCGGAGTTTTCTTTCACCCAAGTACGGGCCTTACGGCCATCGACAGGAAGCTCGACGAAAGTCCCTTTACGCGCGGGAAAGTACCGTATGTCCGCATATACAGTTCCGACAGAATTCGGATAATTATCAATTATCTTCATTGACGGTATGTCTGAATCAGCTCTGTAAACGCAAAGGGTAAGTTTTTCGTTCTCTAGCAGTACAGTGGAACGTAAGACAAAATTATCTAATACGGCCTTCGCAACATCGCCATCATCAGGGGTTCCGTCTTTTGAGTATATGTTCAGCGAAAACCCAGGATCCCTGATTTTAAGGTTTTTGAGCTCAGCCGAGTCGCTCTTCTCAAAGAGTTTTGTTCTCAACAATGAGTGGTACGGCGTGACGACGCCGATCGAAGCTGTCCGAATTGCATTTAGATCTAATTTCGCGACGCTGGCCCGGATCTCGCTGATTACCAACCTTGTCCCTGTAGACGTACTATCTTCCTCGCGACTTAGCGTGTACGGAACTTGCACCTCCCCGAGATCCGCATTATGATCAAACACTACCCAATCAAAATTTGCCGCTAATCTAGTCTTAAAACCCCGGCCCTCATCAAAAGCAACTGACTCTAGCGTCAAACTTCTTCCTAAATATCGTACTGCGAAACGTCCGATTCCTTTTTCACCGGTAATTACGCGCGCATACTTGGGGCTGGTTCGAAGAAGCTCTTTAGAGCTCGTTCCTATTCGCATCCATCCGGTCTTGAACCTATCCAAGGTCATTCCGGAGCCGTTATCGGCAATACTTATCGAATTATCCGTATGGATTAACTCGCATCTTTCGGCGTCAGCATCGTAAGAATTCTTAATCAACTCTAACAACGCAATTTCCGGTTGCTTAACTAGCCGTTCGCCCAATTCACGTATAACGCGACTCTCGATAGTAAAACCGAGCTTTCCTGAGTCAAGAAGATTAGCTTTGGCCATGCCTATGGAATCCTAGTCAATATTGAGTTCATTAAGTATCGTGTTCAATTGGTTGATTTCCACTTTTAAAAGCCCATTCGAATGCGGCACGATTTTCCGAGTAAGATCCATACAACGAAGCGCTTTCACAACCGATGTTGCGTTTCGTTTGGAAATACCATAAATTCCTGAAACCCCGCCAACCGCGACAGCACCAACGGAGTTCTTATACACTTTGGGAGATTTCCCAACGAAACCAGATGCTGCTAGAAGTGCGGGAATTTTAGGAAATGTGAACCGCCACCATTCTTCACGCTTTAGACAAGTTTGGGTCTGGTACCGTTCTGGGGGAATACTATCTAGGTATTCGCGAAGGCGGTTAGAAATTGGCGTAGAAGTGTTAATCAACCAGCACTTCATGCCCGCCGAACGGAAACTCTCTTCAAAGACGTTTTCAGTAATAGATAACAAGGGGGTAGTAAGCCATCGAAGTGTGGTTACGCATGGAACGACATCGCGCCCGATCTGCAGGCCAAAGTGCGCACGATCGCCCTCGGTTAACGTGAGTACCTCTTGGGTTCCTGGACTCAATCCGCGTTTCGCATATGGTTTGTGCCAATCTAACTTGATGGAACGGCGGGAATAAGCCAAAACTCCCGTACTGTCGCCTGCCTCAGATAGCATTTGGACATAGGAGCCGTCTGGACGTTGTTCAAAAAATTTCCAACTCCCATCACCCGTCTTATCCAAAACAGTAATTGAAGCAGTAGTAATGACGTCGCTAAATACATCATCGCGAAGTCTATAAACCGAAACACTCCAACCATTAAGACTTATATACTCACGAAGCGCCGCCGCTGATGGGCGTGAAACCCATTCATAAGGGATAACTAGGGCAACTACCCCTTTAGAATTTGTACTTGCTAACGCGAGTAAAAAAAAATACTGCCATGCATTAGCCAAACCAGAAACTTTAACTCCCAACCGATTAAACAGCTTTTCTGAAACTGCGATGCGCCACCCTAAGGGTAAATCCTGATTACGCACATACGGCGGATTACCGATGCATAAATCCGCGTCCCAAACTTCTGCTTCGAAAGCATCGCCTTCAATAATCTTAGCGTTTCCCGGCAGCCGGGCCCCTTCGCATCGAGCTAAATCTATTTCATAACCCACATACTTATCGTATTTTCCTACATGGGCGAAGCGACCGTCACCAGCCCCAAAATCGACGACCGTGCTAATTTCTTTCCGAATATCGAATACTTTATCCCAGACCTCACGTACGAGATCGGAGGGAGTATCAACTTGGCACCTTTCAAGATAAATACCATATGACTGGGCGCTATAGGGGTCTATGCAGTCTCCTATAATGCTTTCCAGTTCGCCAATTCCCGCTCTATAGTTCATCTTTTACTTTACATATTTTAACTGAATGACCGATTGACGATCACGATGCTCTAAACCATGAGCGCATGAAGCCTCTCTTAGAGTGCAGAGAATGCTATGAAATGCACTTCAAATTCGACTGTCCGAGGAGCGCCAGTGCGAAGGTTCGCTTGGAAACTTCCATTTTTCACCAGTCTAACAGGGCAAAACAGTTCTCAGCAATTCACTTATTGGTTTCACGACCTTCGGACGCCCCGAGTGTAGATACGTAAGCGTCTGCCCAGTAACGTCTGGAGTGGTTTGGTAATTTGATCGATGATGGCGTCACACCGCTGGGAAGCGGCGTCATCTCAGAGAACTGCTGGCAGGATGCAGTTCCAAGGCAAGAAATCATCGACCCGGTTGACGGGATGATCGGCGATATACGTCAGCACGTGACGCAACCAAGCTGCGGGATCGACACCGTTCAGCTTGGCCGTGCCGATCAACGAGTAGATCGCGGCGGCCCGTTCGCCACCGCTGTCGGCGCCGGCGAACAGATAGTTGCGCCGACCAATGGCGACACCACGCAGGGCGCGTTCGGCCGCCGAGTTGTCAATTTCGATGGCGCCGTCGTCGCAGTAACGCAGCAGCGCGGGCCACAGGTTCAGGGCGTACTGAATCGCCGCCGCCGTGTCCGATTTGCGCGAGAGCTGGTCGAGCGCGGTGCGCAACCACCGTCCGAGGTCGTCGAGCAGCGGCCGGGAGCGTTGCTGCCGAACGGCCTTGCGTTCGTCGGGCGGTTTGCCCCGGATCTCGGCCTCGATGACATAGAGTTCGGCGATGCGCCGCAGCGCCTCGGTCGTCAGTGGCGCTGGACGCGCCGCGTGCAGGTCGTGGAACTTGCGGCGCGCATGCGCCCAACAGGCCGCTTCCTCGATGGTGCCGCCTTCGTAGAGGGCATTGAAGCCGGCATAAGCATCAGCCTGCAGCACACCCTTGAACTGGGCCAGGTGTGTGTGCGGATGGATGCCTTTGCGGTCCGGCGAGTAGGCGAACCAGACCGCCGGCGGCGTCGCGTCACCAGCCGGCCGGTCGTCGCGCACATAGGTCCATAAGCGCCCGGTTTTGGTCTTGCCGTTACCCGGTACCAGCACCGGGGTGTCGTCGGCGTGCAGTTTGGTGGCCGCCAACACGTGCTTTCGGATCGCGTCGACCAGCGGGCGCAGCAGCGCGCTGGCGGCGCCCACCCAGCTGGCCAGCAACGCGCGGTCCAGGTCCACACCCTCGCGCGCGTAAATCATGGACTGCCGGTACAGCGGCAGATGGTCGGCGAACTTGGCCACCAGCACGTGGGCCAGCAGGCCGGGTCCGGCGATGCCGCGCTCGATTGGCCGGCTCGGCGCCGCTGCCTGCACGATGGTGTCGCAGCAGGCGCAAGCGAGCTTGGGACGCACATGACGGACCACGCGGAAGCTGGCCGGCGTGAACTCGAGCTGCTCGGCCACGTCTTCACCCAGGTGACGCAGCCCGCCACCGCATGCCGGGCAGGCATCAGATAGCGGCAAGTACTCTTTCACGTCGCGCGGCAGATGGTCCGGCAACGGTTTGCGTGGTGCGCGCTTGCGCGGCGCAGAGTCCGCCGCCGGTATTTCCCGCTCGGCCTCAGCGTCGTCGGCCTGCAGGTCTTCAAGTTGCAGTTCGAGCTGTTCGATCTGGTGATCGAGCTTCTCCGACTTGCGTCCGAACTGCATGCGGCGCAGCTTGGCGATCTGCAGCTTCAGGTGTTCGATCTCGGCGCCGCCCGTCGTCAACTGGGCCTGCATGTTCAGCAGCGCGTCACCCTGGCTGGCGATGGTCGCGTCGCGCTCGCGCACCAGACGCTCGCTGGCCAGCAACAGCGCCTTCAAGGCGTAGATGTCGTTGGGCAGGTCGGTTGGACTGAGCATGGGCCGAGTTTACGCGAGCCACGCGACGTTTACAAGGCCGACGTTGGGCGCCAGGTGCGCTCCGGCCGGCGCCAGTCTATGCCCTCAAGCAGCATCGACAGTTGCGCCTGCGTCAATGCCACGCTGCCGCTGGCAGCCTGCGGCCAGACGAAGCGCCCGCGTTCAAGCCGCTTCGCCAACAGGCACAGGCCGTCGCCGCTCCACCACACCACCTTGATCATGTCACCACGCCGGCCACGAAACAGGAACACGTGGCCCCTGAACGGATCTGCGGCCAGCGCCGTCTGCGCCTTCGCCGCCAGACCGTTCATGCCGGCGCGCATGTCGGTCACGCCGGCGGCCAGCCATATCTTGGTGCCTGCTGGCAAACCAATCATGGCAGCAGCCGCGCCAGCAACAACGTCAGCGTGGCCGCGTCGACGTGGCCCTCCAAGCGCAGCTGCGCCTTGCCCACGCTGAGCACAATAACGCCGGGTGCGGCACTGGCGACAGGTGTTGCTGCGAGCGCTGTGTCGACCACCGTGACTGCCATCAGCTGGCTTGGCACAGTGCCGCTGGCAAGCATCTCGTCACCGAAACGCTTACGCCAACTGAACAGCTGGTTGGTGTTAATTTTCAGCTCGCGAGCAATCAGTGAAACCGATGCGCCATCGAGCAACGTGCGCGCCACGGCGGCACGCTTGAACTCATCGCTGTGTTGCCGATAGGGACCCCGTTTGGTCTTGGTTGAGACTGGTTGAATTATTGTGTCCATAAATAAATTTGTGGACACAATCAATTTGCGCCCCAAATTCAATCATGGCGACGTGCGGCGCTCAAGGGAAGACGGTGGTGGGCCGACGCTTACGATAAGGCGACCATCTGCAACGTACAACGAAACATTCCGACCGCTGATATGACGACATGGTACAGGCGCCGTATGGCAAGCGGATCGCCTGCAAGTACGCTGCATGTCCGCTGCATGTCCGCATTAAAGCACGTTACGGTCCCGGCTCCGCACCGATAGCGTGGTCGGTAGCACCGAGTCTCTCAAACTCGAGCCTTCGACGCCGAAACCACCGCCAGTGTAAGGTGCCGCCATACGGATTTTTTCCTTGGCGATCACGAGGATCTTAGACAGGTCGAGCACACCGCAGTCCACGAGTTAAATGGCCGTGTGCAAGGTTGAGCTTGTCGCTATTCCAGGTAGCGATAGTGGCATGCGTTTCGAACATCGCGTGCGAGTGATCGGGTGTGGCATTCATCGCAGCGTATGGGACTTCAGCATTGTCGAAAGCGCCGTCGATATCGCCCCCTTGATTACGACGGCCAGGGATCTGGTATCGAGTCAGATTTTGAACCCAGCTTGGGCAGTCGGCCCTTTTCCGCACCAAGGTTCCACATGCCGGCCGTCTGCGCATATCGCTGCTGCACTAGCGCTGCGGCGGCGCGCGACTGCTCGAACATTTCGGCCACCACCAGCGCTGTTCACTGGCCGCAGCTAACTGCGCGTTCTGCTCTTGTTTGCCGCTAGTACACGAGCAGCGGCTACGTCGGCTTGGGTATCAAATCCGACTAAGGTCTCCGCCACCACCCCTAGAGCGATGGCCAATCGATCGATGTTGTCTAGCGAAATATTGGTTACGCACCGTTCCGCTTGACTGACATACGTACGATGAAGTCCTGCCGCAAATCCTAAGGCTTCCTGAGAAATAGCTTTCCCAACTCGAACGTTTCGCAAATTTCGTGCAAAGGTCTGGCGAAGTGAAGGTTGAGTCGAATCCTTGGGGGTTAGCTCAAGGGCACTGCGCAAACTTTCGACAGCATCTAAAGACATGTTTTGCACCCCTCTTTCAAAGGTACTAACGTAGGTACGATGAAAGCCAATAGATTCCGACAACAGCTCCTGTGAAACCTTCCTGGCTTTCCTTTGCATCCGAACATGAAGGGCACATCGCTCTCGAAACGAAAGGTTTTCAAAGTCATCATTAGTCAAGGTCATGCCCGACTGTCATGCATTCCTCGTTTTTTATCTACAGCTTATTTAGCTACTGTGTTTACATCTACTGCCTTTGCATCTACACTAGTTGCTAGTCCTCCGTCCGTATCTATCCCGTAATGGGCAAGGGCACCGTATGGTGGAGTTCAATATCAATGTATCAATGGAAGCACGCCAGTTACGGCGTGAATAGATCTATGCTGAGAGTTTTGATCTCGTACCAAGGCGCAACCGCCCAAATCCTCTATTTCAGAATAGAAATGGAGCCCCTGGTCAATGAGTTACTTGAATGGAGAGGGATGGAACTGACCTTTGCTACTGGGGAGGGTGCAGAATCAGCAACAACCTTTTGCAAAGGAGTGTTGGAGGGCTATCACGCTTGGTCGGAGAGCACCGTCGCTTTGTCATTGCGTGCATTGCATACTCTTTACACACAATGGCACGTAAGCGTCCCAGCTGGCCTAATCAATGCAGGCACAACGGGCTTAGAACTCGTCATCGAGTACCGTGCATCAAAGGAGGATGATTACGTTCCATTGCATTCCGTGTCGCTGTGCCGAGAGTTCGGCGCAGCGGGGGCCTATAGAATCTCGCACCCCGCCGAAGCAGCTAGCGACTGGCCAATCGAGATACAGGCCGCAGATGCGCAGCCCTTGGCCGTTGCGCTCAAACTTCTGGCCTTCGAACACGGGTCCTGGATGGACTTCAGCACCTACCCTCCTGCTCCCGAACTGACGATAGACACAGATGTCATGGGGCACGACAAGGAAGTTAGCTCAATCGTGCCAGAGTATGCGCATGCCGCCTTCAGTGCATTCATGAAATCAGCAAAAAGGCCAGCGCATGCCGACACATTGTTTGGGCGAAAACGTGCATGGGACCTGTTCTTGCGCACCTAGTTGCAACTGATTCCTGGGTGAAGGCAACGCTAACGAAACTGATGATGCCGGGTACGCAATTGAACGACACAGGCGAACGAGGGGAACTATGGGCACTCACGACGAACCGAATAACGAAGCAGTCATTACAAAGGGCAAGCCTACGGAGAGCAGCGCCCCTGCAACGCTAGAGGACATCAAGGCCATGGCCGCTGACGGCACTTTAGAGACATTCCTGTCCGAACACGCCGTACCCGAACTTGACACGGAGTCAAAGCCCCGCGAATTGCCCTTTGCCTCGATCGAGCCATTTGATCGAAGCACCTTTGACTACGCCAAGTATTGCGATTCCTTGGACGTACGGAAAAAATAACATCCCTGTGACTTCGCAACCAACGACGTCTCAACTCACCGCTTAATAGGTAAACCTCCATGCTACAACTGGAAATTAACTACACACTTACCGACGGCTCCGCCGGGACATTCGGCATCACGGTCTTAAACAAAAACACAAGGGACACGGGCCGAGTTCAATACAGCATTGAGGCCATGAGCGGCTCGTGCTATGGATCGCTCGATCATTACTGGGCGTGGAGTGAGTCGCACTACACCTGCATAGCGCGAATCATAAATGACAAAGCAGAGTTCCTCCGCGATCACCTGGGTCGCGCACCGGTCGAAGCGATGGAAATCCGTATTGCCGGCGTTTCACCGTATGGCGGCAGCGCTAAACCTTCCGAGATGTCTCGGATTACGTTGACTCGCACTCCTTCTGGGACCGTTCGCGCCATAGCAGACGGAGCTATCTGCCGAGGCGCGTGGCCGCTGTCGCTAGACAAATCGAACGAGGACCTGCCGAACCAGGTCATTGCGCTTTGCCTCCTGTGTAGTCATCAGTACGACGTCGAGTTTGCAGCGTGTCCAGCGCTACCACCGCTTCATAGCAAGCTGCTTACGGGCAGTGATGCTACGTTGTTCCTGGAGGACTATCCATTTGGAATAGCGCCCTGGGTACATGCGTTTGTGTCCAATTTTTACCCAATGGCACTTCACAGGGAAGGCCAAGTGATCGATCGTGCCGCTTGGGATAACCTGGTTCTCCCCTCGACCCTTTACCACCGCGCCGCAGCGGTGAATAGCTTCCAAACTAACACTTATGCCACCGCTGAAAATGCCAACAGCAATCCCGCCAGACTTCCCGGTTGAGCAGCCACTCGCCGCGCTCACCGGCGCGCAGCCAAAGCTCGCGGTCCGCTACGACGCTCAGAGCGGTTCATACACGACAGCGCTTTCAGAGACAGCGCTACTGGCTCGCTACGAAATGTGCGAGGACCTCGCGAGGCAACTAGAACAGAAGTGCCGGAAAAACCGAGACACAAAATATTCTCAGATGTCGGAGTCGGAAATTCTGGTATCGCTGCTCAGTAAGTTGCTCCAAGCAGGCTGGGGATCTAAGGCCGAAATGAAATGGGTGATCCGACGCACCGCCGAAATTCTCGGGTGGCCCGCTCCAGCAGCGGCTAACGCGTAGCTAAAGATAAATTTGCAACTCGACGACAGAGGCTGAGAACATGAAAAATCCGAAATCAACGGAAGCTTCTGCGCAAAAACGGCCCTTGGCATTCTTGGACATAGACGACGTGTTGTGCGTTCATCGCATGCTCAACACTCGCCAAGTCCTAGCTGCACTTGCTGGCGACGTCACAGTAAATGCAGATGAAGTTTGGCGGAGTGTCTTTCACCCCGCTGCGGTAGAAAACCTACGGCAGCTGCACATGGAGCACGACCTTCAGTACGTAATCAGTTCATCATGGACGCTGCACCTCAGCAGAGAACAGCTGTGTGCCACATTTCAACTTACCGGATTGGATTTTGTGGCGGAAAATCTACACCAGTTCTGGTGTTGCCCCCGCGACGAGGAAAGTTGCCGCCGCCTGGAAATTGAGGCGTGGCTAGACACCCATCTGCCGGAGGGTGCTGTGCCATTTGTGATTATCGACGATGTCATAAGCGGCGGGTCGCTAGTTGGGTCCGACCTCGAGACGCACACTGTTTTTTGCGAAGCCAGCGCAGGTTTCATGTACCCGCAGCTGCAGGCCGCCCGGAAAGTTTTATCAACCCCAAATATCGGCTGTGTTAGAACTGACTCGACCCGACATACAACGTAAGATTAGCGAGCGGCAGCAACCTTCCAGGTTTCGGGCATTCGCTCGACATCGTCCTGATGCACGGATGCGACAAGCTATCTGCATTCCTCTCAGAATGCATGGTTGCTTGTCTGAGCAATGCGAGCTCGCTAGTGTCATCCGGCAAGCTCCAATGGGACGCATATGACCGAGTGCACCGACTCAACCGCAATGAGAAAGTTGTTCCTGATACCCGTGCCGTAGCATAGCAGTGGCGGCCTGCGATCCCGGCGTGTCGGTATCGAAATTGGCCAAGGTCACGGCATGAATACCAACATGTTGTTCAAATGGCGACGCGACCAGCGTGCTGGTCTGCTGACCGGCCCGACCACGGAATACACGAAGCTGCTCCCGGTGGAGCTGAAGCCATCTTCGCCAGCAGTAAAGCCGGCGAGTGGCGCCTCGCGTGCGAGTGCCATCGAGATCACCATTGCGGCCCCCACTGCGTGTCTGCGTCGGCACGGACGCGGCATTGCTGCGGCTGGTGCTTCAAAGCCTGCGTGCATAATTGGCTTTACGTGGCGCCAAGTAGTTTTTCGAACGCCAGCATCTCCGCGCTGTCTTGGGTACGGCTAATATTGAAGCGCATCTTACGCCGTGCCAATTCCGGTTCGCGGTACAGGAAAAGACTACCGGGGGCGAAATAGTGGCCTTGGTTGTAAAGAATACCAGCGAGCGCATCCGCGTCCACCCCATGCGGTAGCGTGGCCCATAAATACATTCCAGCGTCCGGCATGTACTCAAACTCGCATCCCAGACTGATCAGTTTCTCCGACACGGGTTGGCGACATTGATCGAGCTTGCTGCGCAGTTGAGCACAATGGTGGCGGTAGGTTCCCTCGGCCAAAAAGTGATACAACACACGTTCCGATAACTGCGGTGCCGAAATGCGATTGACCCGGCGATACACCAGCATCGTATCGATAAATTCTTCTGACGCGCAAATGAAGCCCACCCGCAAACCCGGAGATACAGGCGGAAAGCCGGGGAGCCGAGCGGATTAATGAAAGTTCGTGCCGCTGAAACGGCGGCGAAGTGGCGCCTTAATGCCGACAATAAGGTGGCGCCAATACGCAGCCGATGAAATGGGGCTATAACGCCGACAATTTTGTGGCGTGATTACTTCGACGATTTCGTCGCGCCTTGACGCCGTCAACCAAATGGCTCTTTAGCGCTGAAAATTCACATCTCCACCGGCGTCATTGTCTTCGGCTACCATTTAAAAAATATACTTCTTCAGCAAGCGTAAAAAAGCCCGCATTAAATGCGGGCAAAACCCACGGGAGAACTCTTTCAGCGACACGGGCTCTTGTCAGCGATCTACACGAAACCAGTCGACATCAATGTAACCACCAGCCTCATTCGTGGTGTATGTGAATATTGCCGGTTGGCTTCCCTTCCACCAAGAAAATTTTGACAAAGGCATCGCGACGCCTACAGATTGGAAGGGACCTTTATCGCTCAAAGCATAGGAGAACTGGACTGTTCGGTCTTCTTTCACCACGGCGCGCAAGAGCACCCTTGCGCCAATTCATGAGGTTGGCTACGCCCAGCCCGGCGTCCGATTTACGCAGGGACGGATAGCCGAGACGCTCGACACCAGGAATATAGCCAGCGCTAATCAAGCCGTCAGCAGGCAAGAGATCGCGTTGGAAGACAGGAAACAGGCTGCTCAATAAACTAAACTGTTCTTCACGCGTCATTTGAGACACGATCGCTTCCGCACGATCATCAATAGTCGATGGCGTTTGCTGAGCGAACGCCAATTCAAGGTTCAGGCACAGTGTGCCCACTGCGAGGCAACGCAACTTATATCGGTTCACTTTTTAACCTCTTTCAAAACGAGCTGAATAGGACCCAGCACCCCAGCCGGTTGCTGGGCCAGATGCTTTAGATGCGGCAGCTTAGGATTGACCATGGCATTGTTCGGCGAGTTGGACACCTTGACACTCAGGCTGTTTGTCCCTGTGCGTAACAACCGCGTAATGTCGAGCCTGAATGGCGCGGCGATCAGCGTTGCGGCAAGCTGGCCGTTGATGCTTACCGCAGCCATGTCATGCACTTTCCCCAGCTCTAACCAGACCTGCCGGTGTTGCGCCAGCCATGAGATATCGACGGCTACGTTGGTCTCGTACTCCCCAGTGCCGGAAAAATCCACCAAACCTTGGATTTCCGACCAATCCTTTAATTGGGAAAGCGAAATTTGTTCTTGAACAATGCGGCCCTCCCGACCGTAGCCATCGACTTTCAGAGACCAGCTCCTTTGGTTCAGGTCGAGCTTTTGGACGTTGAGATACGTTGGCACAAACTCCGGTCTCGCAGCCGTGAAAGCAATCATGGTGGCGGCGCCTGCGGCAAGATCGAAGCTCACATCCGTGCCTTTCGCACTGCGCTGCGCTGGCAAGCTCTCACGGTTGCCATCAATCGCGTGCCAACGCTCCGGGTGTCCCGCCGCACCCGTGACAAATTGCACGCGAGCGTCCTGCTCCGATCTGTTATGAAAGAAGTAAACGGTCTGACCATCGAGCTCCTTTTCGATAAACAGGCAGGAGGCTCCGGTAAAGGTCAGATTCGGGCGTACCCCTTCTGCGCGCAAGCTTGCCACGGCAGTAGTTGCCGGCACGATGCGGGCACCCGACCTGAGCGTTTCTTGGACTGCGAGGCGGACTTGTTGATCCGAGTGCTCGGGATCACTGTACCCTTGCTCGTGGAACGGGGGGCGGTCGAGATAGAAGATCGGCAGGCCGGCGTTGCCGAATATCGCTAGCTTGCGCGCAGTGGCGAGCCGCAAGCCGTCACGCGACGGCACAATCAATGCGGCATAGCTGATACCACCACTAGTGACCAGTCGCCCACCCACCATCTTTCCGTTCAATATACTGTCGTCGTTAATGCGATCGTGATCGTACCCACCGGCCAACAAATTATCGAGCCAGATATCAAATCCCTCACCTTCGATACCGTGGTAGTAGCCCATTTCACCGTAGTAGACGCACAATGGCACGACATTGCGCCCCCGCTGCAGCACTGACTGGATACGCGTGATGTACTCATTGAGCGTCGGCAGCGCATGCCACAATGGATTAGACTCGCTGAGCATGCTGCTAAAGCCCTTGATGACGGGATTGGCTGCGAATGGATACCAGCCTGGCCATTTTTCCTGGTGTAAAACATAGGGCATGCCGTGCATCACGAGCGAATTGACGCCACTGGCAAACAGGAGATTTACCCGCGCCAGCCATTGAGAGGGGGTGATCTCATATGGCTTTTCGGGCCAACACAAACTTTCGCAACTGACCAGTGTGCGTCCGTACAGGTTTGCGGCAGCGCGCGCCATGCGAATGAAGTGGATGTTTCCGCCGCCATTCTCCAAGTCCTCCGCCTCAGGGATATCGAGCATCCCGTAGGAGCGCAGCAGATCGCTTGGGCCGCCATGAGGCTGAGCCCGCGCCTTTATCCCATGGAGATGGTTCCAGTCAACGTAGGGCTGCCAGAAATTCTCGATCATCAACTCCGACAGCGTCAGACGATAATCGGCGCGAATGCGTCCGCCGACATCCCCGACGTCGAAATAAGGGGGCGAGAGATGCGCGTTCCAAGCCTCCATCCATCCGGGTTGTAAAAGATGCGGCAGGTACGACGTCAAATCGTAGCCACGGCGGATTGCAAACTGCGCCAACAAGTCCTCAGACCAATAGAGGTCCGGCATGAGCTCCAAGCTGTCGATAAAGGTAGCGCGCATTCCAGGTAGATGCTCTCCGTTGCTAGCAACGGGGTCGCCGACGCGCTGTGCATGGGCTGCAAAAGCAGCGCGTTTGAAATGGTCCAATACCAGTTGTGGTCCCTCGCCTACACCGGTCATCACGCTGCTATCCGCGACAAACTGTTTGAACACGACGACTTGCCAGTCGCCGTCACTGGGAGGAGTCCAATCGAGCACACCGTCCACGCCCAATTTGTCCGTCAAGACAACCCCTGTTGAGGAATCCATGGTGCCGCTGGTGACGACTTTGGCACTGCGGAAGTTTTTGTTATTTGACAGCACTGGCGCACGTCCCTTGAACGCTACCACCGCAACCAGCTTCTGGCGCGCATCGAGCCGCGCCCTCCAGTCGTGCGCGCGCGGGTCCTTATTCCTTGGTTCGAGCGATGACATGGCGCCAAGCTTCTTGGTAATGGTCGGGGCCTTGATCCGAATCGGTTCGCTGAGAGGGGCTTTAACCGTGTTGACATACGGCGTCAATTCCAGCAATGCGAGTTCCGGAGTTATTGCCCACCCACCACCAGAGGGCCACGCGGAGCCAAAGGTATAATCGACTTGCAGCCCCTGACGTACGGCCTCCTCCGCACACGATCGGAGATGGGAAAAGAAGGCTGGATTGGCGTAATCATGCAGTCTCGCTGATTCCGCCTCGGTAAGTCGCGGCAGCATGGTCTTGAACGGTTGAATTTCCGCTCCTCCAAAGCCGGCCTCCCGCATTACCTTGATTTCCCGATGCAGCTCTTCCGTGGTAACAATCCCCCCCGGCCACCACCACCGCACCCAAGGCCGTGCGTCGGAAATTGGATGCTCGAAAGCGCCGCGCAGGCCGGCGGTAGCTTTATCACGCCGGGTAGCGCTGACAGCAAGGCTGGGGATGAGGGCTGCTGCGACCAAACCCGTCATTGATGAAAGGAAGTCTCTGCGGTTGTTGCGCATTCCAAGTGTCTCCTGAGTCGTTACGCGTCCTGGCTAGACCGGCATGCCCAGCCAGAATCCATTTTTTATGTTGTTAGCCGAAGTTGATTTCGGCGGAACCGGTAACGCCCTCGCCGTTGATCGTGACCGAAGCCAAGCCCCTGCTCCCCGTACTGCGCAAGATGAGTTGGGCACGACCGTTAAAAGTCTTGGTCTGGCCATCTTGAAAGCCGTCCACCGCAGACCAGGCTCCACTGCCGAAGCCCACAATCTCCGCCGGACCGCTGACTTTTGCATGAAGAGATTGCGTCACGCCGTGCACATGGCGTCCACGGGCATCCTGCAACTCGATTGCGACATAGGCGATGTCGTTGCGCGATGCGCCAGCGCGCTTGCGTTCCGGTACCACGGCTACAGTCGCTACGGCTTCTGCTGTCTCAAGCACTTTCCTCCCTATCTCCTTGGCCCCGCTAAATGCGACAACTTCGAGCTGTCCCGGTTGGTAATCGACCTGAAATTCGGCACGCATCATGTCGCCAGCGGACAATTTGCCGTCGGCGATGGCGCGCCCATTCAGGCGCAACTCCACCCGATCACCGCGCGTATAGACGCGGACCACGACCTGCCTGCCCTCGGCCCCCGGCCAGGTCCACGTCGGATGCTCGTCAGACCAGCCCCATAACCGGATCATTTCCGACGTGCCCTCGGGAGGTGGCGTTTGTACCAGCACTTCGAGCTTACTTAAGCCCCATGCGACATCGCGCGCGCGCGACTGCGCGCGCTGGGCGCCGGTAAGATCGAGATCGCCGCAACTGGCATTGACCCATGGCCACGTTCCGGGCATCGCGAAGCCAAATGCCGATTTCGTGTAGGCGGAGCCACCGAGGCCGGCTTCGCCAAGGTAGTCCATTGCTGTCCATACAAAATCACCGATCAGGTAGGATGACTTTTCAATCAACGCCCAGTTGGCAAACATATCCTTGGCGAAGCTCTCGGAGCCATACATGATGCGCGATGGGTACAGTGCATGGTCGCGTTCATATTTCGACAGCTTGTAGTTGTAGCCAGCAATGTCCAAAAACATGAAGCTTGCTTCATCGGCCCTGCCCGCTTGGCCAGCACGGGCAGTTTGCTCGGACGCGATCATTGGCCTTCCGACGAAGTCGTTGATAGCCGCTGTGACGGGGCGATAAGGATCAAGTTCGTGAACCAGGTTTGCCAGGCGCCACTGTGCCTCGATGCCTGCCGACAGGTTCCGCCCGGGAATCTCGTTTCCGATACTCCACATGATGATGCTGGGATGGTGCCGCCCACTCAGCACCAACGTCGTCAAATCATTCTTCCAATGCCCGTCGAAGTAATTCGCATAGTCGGCCGGTTGTTTGGGAAGGCGCCATGCATCGAAGGCTTCGCTGATGACAAACATCCCGTGGCGATCGCATGCCGTCAGAAGTGCATCCGAGAACTGGTTGTGCGAGGGTCGGACGGCATTATAGCCACGCTGCTTCAACAAGCGGATCTTGCGGTCTTCAGCCTCATCAAACGCCGCAGCGCCCAGCAGACCGTTGTCATGGTGAATGCATCCTCCCTTGAGTTTAATCGCGGAGCCATTGATGGTCATTCCGGTGGCAGCATCAAACGTGACGATACGTATACCGAAAATTGTTTCAGTTCGGTCCAGCACTTTTTTACCGGCCCTCAGCTCTGTCACCACCGTGTACAAATTGGGCGTATCGGGACTCCACAGCGCCGCCGAAGAAACACGGACATTTGCCCGCACCTCGGCGCTGGCGGGAACAGTGCGTTGCCATACCGTCGTTCCCCGAGCGTCGACAATGGTCGATGCCAGCGTCAACCCTTTACGCAGCTCGACGAGGTTGGTCTGCAGCGCCAGCGTGGCAGTGCCTTGCTCGATGCTTTGAGTGTCGACCGAGACTCCCCATGGGGCGATGCGCGATGGTTCGGCGAACACGTCGAGCCACACATGGCGATATATGCCTGAACCCGAATACCAACGTGAATTAACACCCTCGTTGCGTACTTTGACGGCGAGGACATTAGCGCCCTGCCGACGCAAATGCGGCGTCAGATCGTAAGTGAATGGCGCATAGCCGTTTGGGAATTCACCCAACCGGACACCGTTGAGCCAGACCTCACTGTTCATGTATACGCCATCGAAGCGCACATGAACCCGAGCATTATTGGGCGCCGACACTGAAAACCGCTTGCGATACCATCCTGTGCCACCAACGGTGTAGCCATGCGCCGTCCCACCAATTGCCTGGCGGCTGAACGGCCCGATCACTTCCGCCTTCGCATTCGTCGATTGGCCGGGCAAATCTTCGATACCCCAGTCATGGGGCACATCCACTATCCGCCAAGCACCGTCATTGAAATCGGGATGCTCGAATCCCACGCCCTCTGAACGTGTGAAGCTCCAGCCCAGATCCATCGACTGCGATCGGCCAAGTTGCGCATCTGTGGCAGTTGGAGCCGTCCAGCCCAAGGAAGGCGCCAATTGCCCCGCCAGGACGGTACCGGAACTCATCCACAGGAATTTCCGACGGCTTTTCATCAGTGTCATGCTTACTGCCCTCCCCATTTGGGTGTGGCTAATCGCCTGAATTCCTCATTGATCTTCGCGACCGGTTCAGCCTTGACCGCACCATAATTGACGAAACTATCCACAGTCATATTGGTCAGGTAGGGCTTCACCACTGGCATCGTCACCAGCATCTTGTAGACCGGAGCGTGCTTGAGCACGATAGCCCATGCATCAGGTATAGTTTGCAGCTCCGCAAGCGACGCGGTTTCCACACCTAACACGTATGGTGCAGCGATCGGTGGCAAAAACTTTTTTGCGGGCGGGTACGTTGGTGCTTTCATATTTCTCCAGTTTTTATGTTGATGAGCGCTGACACACGCTCTCGCTAACGTTGATCATTAGTGGTGCACGAAATTTTTCTCTGGCTCTACTGTCACGACACGTATGCCCTCCTGCTCCAGCATTCGCACGTTGCGTTCGGAGACGCCGGTATCGGTGATCAGGCAATTTACCTGTGGTAACCGACAGCGCATCGGACCAGCGTTTGATGTAAATATTTCGCTGCGCGCCATTACCACGAGTTCCTCGGCCCGTCCAAGCAGGCGGGTTTCGGCCTGAATCATGACGGGGCATGACAGCCAGAAATTGAAGGTGGAAACGGCGCACGCGCTGACAAACATTTTTGACGCATGGTGCTGCGCGGTGAAATCGTCTTCGAACGGACTCAGAATGAGACTTCGCTCCCGATCAATCTCTCCTCCCGGGACAAAGATCTCGTTCTCACTGTTTTGTACGAGATGCTGCGCCAGCAGAAAAGAATTGGTTAAAATTTTGAGACGATTCCGCGTCAGAAATTCAGCCATTCGGCACGTGGTAGTTCCGCCCCCGATAATGATCGACTCTCCATCGGTACACATGCTGGCGGCGTGTCGAGCGATTGCCCGCTCTGCACCAGCACACGCCTCGATACCGTGTTCAGCTTCGCCGTGGCTGCTGCTAAAGCCGCCGATCTTCGGTCCAGAGTGCTTCGCGCCGCTACGCATGCGTACCAGCTGATTTCCATCGGCCAGCCAATTGATGTCGCGCCGCACGGTCGCTGGTGACGTTTTAAGCCAAAGCGTTAGCTGATCAACGCTTGCCTCACCATGCTGAGAGAGAAACCGAAGCAGCTCTCTGCGTCGTTGATGTCGGTCCATTTTATCTCCCGGTAGCGGGCTCACGCGGTGCCTCAAAGGACCTCGCACCGCGTGCCGAAAATGGCCGCGATGCCATGGCGCGGCCTTTCTTGTTTAACGCCCATGCGATCAAGCGGACGTTTTCCTCTTCATTATTTTCAGTCATGCCTGTCTCCTGATCAGCTTCATTGTCAGTTCGAATTTCGAGCCGTTTTCCGGGTGCCGCTACAAGCTTGGATTCCCCCCTGATGTAGCGGCGCACCATCACCTTAGCTGTCGAAGTCGTAGCGCAGAGTCACGCCATACTTGCGTTGATCCGTTACCCGAACCTGGGAGTACCCGCCAGCGTAACCACCGACGTAGTAAGCAGGCCCCGGACGAACCAGGACTCGGTTAAACAGGTTCTGACTCCACAAGCTCAGTTCCCACTTGTGACCAGGGTCTCGCACTCCAATGAAAAGATCGACCGGCGTAAAGGAAGAGATGTCCTGTTTTCTCTCCAGGTTATAGCTGGGAGGCACATACCGCACGAGGCCCCGCGCAAAGGCTTCGACGTTGCCAATAGCCCGTGAATATTCCGACTGCAACGTCATGTTCAGCCGGCCGGGTTCGTTACCCAAGCTGTCGGCGAGCGGACGGTTGCTTTTGCAGACAGAAACCTGGCGGCCAGGCTGGACGAATGCGCCATTGGAATCGGGAATGCCGTCGTTGTTGCTGTCGTTGCAGTACAGCAGTGCATTGTTGTAGTGCGCATCAACGTAGCTCAACGAAAGCTGGGCCTGCCAGTTAGGAACGATGCTGTAAATCGCAGTCGCTTCAAGTCCACGTGAGATGACGTCACCATTGGTGTTGAAGTTCAAACCCCCGGTACTGGCGTCCCCCGGATAAGTGCCGCCAGGCCCTGGCCCCGCCGGTTCGCCAACAACAGCGCTTGGCCGCGCCCATATCGTGTTGGCACGGGCGATGTAATTTTTCAGCTTTTGCTGGAAGACATCCACGTTGAGCGTTAATTTACGGTTCAACAGTTTGGATTTCAGGCCGATTTCAAACGAGTTACTGGTCTCTGGCTTATAGAGAAGGATATTCGGATCCACTTTGGAGGTGACAAACAACGCAGCCCCTCCCGGACGGTAGCCGCCGGCATAGCTTACGTAGGCCATCAGATCCTTGGTGAACGTATGCTTGTAGCTGGCAGAACCAGTCCAGCGTTTGCTATCCTGCATCGCTTTGTCATCCGGCAAGGCCGAGGACTGCGAACCAAATACTGTGATGTACTGCTGCGTATAGGATTGATTTTTCTGGACGCGCACGCCGGCCTCAAAGTTGTCGTTTGGCGTCAACTCGAAACGGTGGTCCGTGAACAATGCGGTACTCTTGGAAAAATTCCTGGGTGAACCAAACCCATCAAGGAACGTAAACAAAGGCGGGGTGTAGGGCGCCGAAAAAAGGTAGTTGACCGGCTGCCTAACTTGCGAGACATTCCGGTTTTTTGAATAATAGCCCCCCACCATGTAGTTCCAAAATGGGTTGTCGGTCGATTCAATCCGGATCTCGTGCGTGTTCTGCTTGCCCTTCTGCCGCACCTGCTGTGCATATCGATAGCCTTGTATGACATTGGTGGAGTCGATATCGCGATCGCCGGTTTCGCGCCGTTGCTGGAAGCCGCCGATGTAGCTGAGCTTATGGTTCTGCGCGGTCCACGTGGCGTTTAGCGATGTCAGCTTGGCGAGGTTGTAAAAATCGTAACCCCCCTCAACGACGGAAGCGTAGTCATCTCCTTCCAGGCTCGGACCCGGCGCCTGACCGGGTACCGGCTCGCCTACGGCCACCGGGTAATTCACGCTGCGGTCTGAAAGCTGCTGGTGCACCAGCAAAATCTCCAGCTCTTTGAACGGTTGATAAAGCAGCGATGCGCGACCGGCGCGTGCACGCCGGCTGTTGTCCCGACCATTGACGACGTTGTGGACGCCGTCTTCACTACGGTCGTAGAGACCTGCCACACGTAGCGCCAATTTGCCCTCTATGAGCGGAACGTTTACCGCAGCCTGCGTATTCCACATGCTGCGTGCGCCGATGGTTTGACTTACTGTCCCTTCCAGGCCGTTCAAGCTGGGTTGACGCGTTGCCACAGTAATAGCACCTGCGGGCGATGTCTGGCCGCGCAGGGTGCCCTGGGGGCCGCGCAACACTTCAATGCGACCGATATCGAACAGCCCGCGAAAGGCATCAGAACTGCCGATTGGAGTCTCGTTCCAGTAAATCTGCACCGTAGGGCTGGCTGCTGTGTCAGGGTCAAAAGTAACACCACGCAGAGCCACATTCTGCCCACGCCCATCCGACGCATTAAGGACTAGTCCAGGACTGAGCTTTTCAACGTCGGAGAATTGAGTGACGTTCATCTTCCTGAGCGTGTCCCCGGTCACCGCATCGACCGACATCGGCACAGATTGAATGCTCTCTTTACGTTTCGAAGCGGTAATGATTACCTCCGTGATGCCATTGGAGTTATCCGGCTGGTCCTGCGCAATCACGGGAAAGGCAATGGCAAGTGCGGTGGCGCACACCGTGAGTTTGATGCTCGACTGCTGTTTCATGATTTTTGTCTCCGTTGCAAACGACACTTGTGACCGGCGTAACACATCCCCATCGCCGAAGCACGGTATCTTGTTGTTGCTTATGGTTATGATAGAAACGAGCGGTGTAACGTGCTGTGCACGCTACGGCTGCTTGGCGCTTACTTGCCTGCCGGCTTGACTATCTGCGGCGGCAACTTGGCCAAGTCGGCGTCGATCTTCTCCAGCAGCGCATCGGTGAGCACTTCGGGGGAAAACTGCTGTAGGGAGCGGAACGAGAGACCGCGCACCATCTCGATTTGTCCGTCCTGAATCAAGTCAGGCATATGCTTGATCAAAACAGCCTTCGCAGGCTCGAAATCAAGCAGATCACCGACCAGTGCGTCGCTCGACCATTTCTGGCCTGAGCCCAC
>Ga0308163_10000864_pt1 | contig 41198 bp, 37 predicted proteins | sample PhyTR1_FD_201037 | JGI IMG/M metagenome (GOLD analysis project Ga0308163, IMG submission 201037) | Phyllosphere microbial communities from UC Gill Tract Community Farm, Albany, California, United States - DLSLT.R1 | ecosystem: Host-associated > Plants > Phyllosphere > Unclassified | place: USA... | reverse complement strand
GCAGCGTTCTCGCGCGTGCGCATTGAGTGCGGCGCATACCTGCGCTGGGCCTTGTTCCTCGCTCTCGTGGCTACGGCAGTCGGTATCCGCATGAAAGGCAAGAACAACATCACGGTGGACAGTTTTGTCCAGTATCTGCTTTTCAGCGTGATCTTCGTGCTTTTCCTGTCCAGCATGCAGTACAAGCGTCAGCGTACCCGCTCGATTGAACTGGCGAGCCGGGTCGGGCGTTTCTTCTCGGAGTTTTCGTTCACGCTGTACGTCCTACATGTCCCGCTGATGGCAGTGTTCCTGCATTTTGGCGTGCCAGCCCTCGGCAACGGGCGACTGGACCCGAATCGGCCGATGCATTTGCTGGTGTATCTGCTCCTGTATCTTGGACTCGTCGTCGGTGCATACCTGTTCCACATACCCTTCGAAGCCAAGACTTATCGTGTCAGGGAGTGGCTTAAGACCATATGGTTTGCCCGCGACCGACCAGCGAGGGCGTGACCGAGGGACGACGCCTTGGCCGATATGGCGATCGTCAGTGCCGGACCGTAGTGGATCTTGCTGCGGCCGAGCAGGCATTGCGTTTCGGCGAGCGCGCCGATGCCCGCGATTGGCAAGCGCGGCAAGGCCGGTGCCTGGCATTCGGCATGTACCAAAGCGGGCTCCAACATCTGTTGAGATAGCCCCAGTACGGAGTGGGGATCTCAGCGTTCTTGCCGACGCGCTGGTCGAGTTGCAGCACAGGGCCTTGAATCACCGTATCGTGCGCCATGCCATTTTCATATGTGCTAAATTCGCTGTATGAGTAAGCGTCTGCGACATTTCGTTCTATGGCTATTGATGGCCTGGCTGCCTGTCCAAGGTATGGCAGCCGCCGTCATGCGGCCGTGTGCGATGGCGCACCGTGGAATGTCCAATGCTTCAGTAAATGTTTCCGGGCCGTGCAACGAGTCAGCAATGGCATTGGAAACCAAGGACGTTGCGCAGGTCGATCTGCGGGGCAGCGATGTGCAAGATCACTCCACGCAGAGCTCTGCGCACAAGCATTCATGCAGCCACTGCGCTGGCTGCACCTTTGGCGCGTTCGCGCCACCTTCCGTCGCCGCGTTCGCGTCAACAGGCGCTCCGTCCAGCGACGTCCTTCTTCCGTCTTCCGACCCGTTTACCGGGTTCATCTCCGCTCGCATAGAGCGACCTCCACGTTACGCGGCCTCTTTCGCCGGCTGAACATCACTCTAGGAAGCGCACTCCGGCCGTAGCCTGCTGTCGCTTGCCTTGCGGTTCGGTATCCGCACGCCTTGCTGGCGTCGCAGGTCGAATCGCCAAACCATGTGTTGCCGGATGCCCAAATGCTGCCGCCAGAACGGTGCGACGCAGTACGCCCCAATCGGAGAACCGGTGAGGATTCCGGTGGTCCACCGAGCATCCGCTGGCGTTTCCGGCTCTTGCTCGAGGGAGGAGGATTATGAAGAACCATTCTATGCACGACCACCAGCACGGGCATGAACAAAGCCATGCCGATCGCCATCATGAGCACGCCGCATCTTCAGTTGGGGTAGCGGAACCCGTGCGGGACGCCAACGTTGGCGCGGAGCCTGCCGGAAGCGTGTTTACATGCCCGATGCATCCGCAGATCCGTCGCGACGCGCCGGGGAATTGCCCTATCTGCGGCATGGCCCTTGAACCGGTCATGCCGGCGCTGGATGAGGGCGAAAGCCCGGAACTGGCGAATTTCAGGCGTCGGTTCTGGGTAACCTTGCCTTTGACGATCATCGTGACGGGGCTCGCCATGGGAGCCCATCAGTTTGTACCTGAGGGGCTGCCCTACCAAAACTATATTGAATTGGCGCTCAGTGCGCCGGTTGTGTTGTGGGGAGCCGCGCCGTTCTTCAGGTTAGGTGCGCAGTCCGTGGTTAACCGAAGTCCAAACATGTGGACCCTGATCAGCCTGGGCGTGCTGGCCGCCTTCATCTACAGTGTGGTAGCAACCGTCGCTCCGCACCTGATACCGGAGCAATTCGGGTCGCATGGCCGAGCCAGTGTGTACTACGAGGCTGCGGCCGTGATTGTGTCCCTGACTTTATTGGGGCAAATATTGGAATTGCGCGCACGGTCCCAGACCTCGGCGGCGATCAAGTCGCTGCTGGACATGGCGCCGAAAACTGCGCGCCGGATCGGTTCGGACGGAAACGAAGAGGACGTCCAGATCAGCCACGTGCACGTGGGCGACATGCTGCGGGTACGCCCTGGCGAGAAGGTGCCGGTCGACGGCCAAGTGATCGAGGGGGCAAGTGCGGTCGATGAGTCCATGCTGACAGGCGAGCCCGTTCCAGTAGTGAAGCAACCGGGCGACAAGGTCATTGCCGCGACGCTGAACACGAACGGCAGCCTGGTGATTCGCTCCGAGCGCATCGGCGCCCAGACCGTCCTGTCCCAAATCGTGCAGCTTGTTGCGCAGGCACAGCGCTCACGGGCGCCGCTCCAGCGCCTCGCAGACCAGGTTGCCGGATACTTCGTGGCGGTCGTCGTCGTCATTGCCCTCCTGACGCTTGTCGGGTGGGGCCTCTGGGGACCAGGGTCGAGCTGGACCTACGGCTTCGTCAACGCCGTCTCCGTGCTGATCATTGCGTGCCCCTGTGCCCTGGGCCTGGCAACACCCATGTCGATCATGGCCGCCACCGGCCGCGCGGCCACCCAGGGTATCTTGTACCGGGACGCTGCCGCGATCGAGGCAATGCGCAAGGTAAATACCCTGGTCGTCGACAAGACCGGCACGCTCACCGCAGGAAAGCCGGCCTTCGACCGGGTACTGGCGGCCCCGGATTTCGACCCGGACGAGGTGCTACGTATTGCGGCCAGCCTGGACCAGGGCAGCGAGCACCCGCTTGCTGACGCGATCGTTACAGAGGCCCGGCGTCGACAAATGAGCTTGTCGGCATCGGCGCAGTTCGAGTCGTCCACTGGCATCGGTGTCACCGGCATGATCGACAACCGCCGCGTCGCACTGGGGAACACCGCCCTGATGCAGGCCGAAGGTGCCGACGTCCACCCCTTGGCCGCGGAGGCGGACAGCTTGCGCCGGGAGGGCGCCAGCGTCATGTATTTGGCGGTCGACCAACGCTTTGCCGGGTTAATTGCCGTGTCGGACCCGATCAAGGCGTCGACGCCGGAAGCCCTGGCAAGCCTGCGCCAGTCCGGCCTGTCCATCGTCATGGCAACCGGCGACGGTGTCGCAACGGCCGCCAGCGTAGCAGGCAAGCTCGGTATTCAAGAGTTTCATGGCGAAGTGAAACCGCGGGACAAGCTCGAGCTCGTCGAACGCCTGCAAAGGCAGGGCAAAATCGTTGCGATGGTCGGTGACGGCATCAACGATGCGCCGGCACTGGCCATGGCCGACGTCGGGATCGCAATGGGGACGGGGACCGACGTCGCGATCCATAGCGCCCATGTGACCCTGGTTAAAGGCGACCTGCGCTCGATCGCGCGAGCACGCGAGTTATCGGTCGCGACCGTGCGCAACATGCGACAGAACTTGGCTTTCGCTTTCGTCTACAACGCACTTGGCATCCCGTTGGCCGCCGGTCTGCTGTATCCCGTCACGGGTCAATTCCTTTCGCCAATGATCGCGGCCCTGGCCATGAGCCTGAGCTCCGTATCAGTCATCACCAACGCGTTGCGCCTGCGCGGCGGCACCAAGGCACGCAGCGTACCAACACCAAGTGCTTAATTAATCGAAGAGGGAGGATTCATGCAACACGATGATAGTGCAGGAAGCGGCGTCAATACCTGGCGCCGCCGCATCCTGCAAGGAGTGGGGGCTGCTGCCGGCGTCGCCGGGTTCAGCCCTGCACGGCTGTTTGCCGCCGAGACCGATCCGGGGGCCCTGCGGGGAACCGAATTCGATCTCCAGATCGGAGCGACGCCCGTTAATTTTTCGGGAGCCCAGCGGATTGCAACCGCCGTCAATGGCCGAGTACCGGCGCCTACTTTGTACTGGCGCGAGGGCGACACAGTCACCCTCAGGGTGACCAACCGCCTGCCCGACACGAGCTCGATCCACTGGCACGGCATCTTGCTGCCGGCAGAGATGGATGGGGTTCCCGGGCTGAGCTTTTCGGGCATCCGTCCAGGCGAGACCTTCGTCTATCGCTTCGAGGTCAAACAGAGCGGGACCTACTGGTACCACAGCCACTCGCGCTTCCAGGAACAGACTGGCCTCTACGGCCCGATCGTCATCACGCCCAAGGGGGGCGAGCGGGTACCGGCAGACCGCGACTACGTCGTCATGCTGTCGGACTGGACCGATTCGGACCCCGAGCGGGTGTTTGCGAACCTGAAAAAGATGAGTGACTTCTTCGCCAGCAACCAGCCGACTTTTGGGGACTTTGTAAGCGATGTCCGGTCGATGGGCCTCGGCCCCGCCGTGGATAAGCGCAAGATGTGGAACCGCATGCGCATGATGCCGACCGACTTCAGCGATGTAACGGCGAGCCGCAATGTCAGCGGAGGCCTGCATTTCCTGATCAACGGGATGCCGGCGGCGAAGAACTGGACAGGGCTGTTCCGGCCCGGGGAAAAAGTGCGTCTGCGGTTTATTAACGGCGCGGCGACGACGATATTCGATGTTCGAATTCCTGGCCTGAAGATGACGGTGGTTTCGGCCGACGGTCAGGATGTCGAACCGGTTCCCGTTGATGAGTTCCGTATTTCCGTTGCTGAGACCTACGATGTAATCGTCGAACCCCAGGAAGACAAGGCTTATACGATCTTTGCGCAGTCGATTGGTCGTTCCGGTTTTGTCCGCGCGACCCTCGCGCCACGGGCTGGCATGCAGGCGCCGGTACCGGAAGTCGATCCGGCCGGATGGCTGACGATGACAGACATGATGGGCGCCATGTCGATGGCCGGGATGACCGGTATGGCCGGCATGCCGGGCATGGACCAGGGAAAGTCTCAAAAAGCGGGCAGCATGCAGGGCATGGACCATAGCAAGATGGAAGGGATGGAGATGCAGGGCATGGACCACAGCAAAATGCAGGGGATGGACCATAGCAAGATGCAGGGCATGGACCACAACAAGATGGGGGGCATGGAGCCGGGTTCGAAGCAGGACATGCCGATGGGCGGTGGCATGCAGAATTCGGGGCAAGCGCCAAAGGTCACGCATGCCAGAACGGAGTATGGTCCTGGCGTCGACATGCATGTCGACATGCCCCGTACCAATCTCGACGATCCGGGTATTAACCTTCGCGACAACGGGCGCCGCGTGCTCACCTATGCGGACCTGCGTACGATTGGCGGGCCGATCGACCCGCGCGAGCCGACGCGCGAAATCGAGCTTCACCTGACCGGCAATATGAACCGGTTCATGTGGTCGTTCGACGGGCAGAAGTTCTCGGAAGCGACGCCAATCCATTTCCGCGCGGGAGAACGCCTGCGCATCGTCTTGGTGAACGACACGATGATGACCCACCCCATCCACCTTCACGGGATGTGGAGCGAGCTGGAGTCTCCTGACGGGCAGTTCCAGGTGCGCAAGCACACGATCAATGTCCAGCCGGCACAACGCGTCACCTATCGGGTGACCGCCGACGCCCCAGGCCATTGGGCCTATCACTGCCACTTGCTGTACCACATGGAGGCGGGAATGTTCAGGGAGGTGGTCGTATCATGAAGAAGCCAATGATGACAAGGGGAGGGCTTCCTCTGCTGCTTTGCGCGCTCGTCGCCAACCAATGCGCACAGGCACAGACCACCGCGCCTCGGACCGCAAATCCGACAGGCACCTCGCAGGAAGGGCCCGTCCAGGACATGAGCGGGATGGATCATTCGCAGATGGACCATTCGAAGATGAGCCAGTCCAAGCCGCAGCAGTCCAAGAAGCCCGCGGCAGGGCAGCCGGTAAAGGATCAATCGAACATGGATCACTCCGGAATGGATCACTCGCAGATGACGATGCCGGCCCCTGCGCAGGCGGCACCAGCGCCGCAGCAGCAGCGGCAGCGGCAGCCGACGATGCAGGGGATGGACCACTCGCAGATGGACCACGCGATGCCGCGGCAGCCCGATTCGAACAGACCCACCGGAGAGCAGCCAGCGAAGGATCAGCCCAGCATGGATCACTCGGGGATGTCCCATTCGCAAATGACGATGCCCCCGGCGGCGCAGGCCGCATCCGGCGCTAAGCCCCAGCAGGCGATGACGCACGGGGCAGGGGGCTCGATGGGCTCCATGCAGATGGGACCGATGCAGGGAGGTAAAGCACCTGCCGATGCACGCGACCCGAATGCCTACGGCGAAGGAACGCGTCAGGCCAACTTTCCCGGCAACGAGATGATGGACGACATGCCCTTTGGACGGGTGTTGATTGACAGCGCCGAACTGTCGCGCGGGGACGGCGAGCACGGCCAGAACCTTGACGCCGAGGCCTGGTACGGCGGGGACTACAACAAAGTGTGGCTGAAGGCCCAGGGCGAGCGTACGGGCGGCCGGCTCGAGTCCTTGCGCACCGAGGCCCTTTGGGATCACGCCTTTGCCCCCTTCTGGAGCACGCAGCTCGGCGTACGCCACGATACGGGCGGGGGAGAGTCGCGCAACTGGTTTGCTGCCGGGGTGCGCGGCCTGGCGCCGTACTGGTTCGATGTAGAGGCAACCGCCTACGCGCGGCCTGGAGGCGAATTTGCTGCCCGATTCGACGCCCGTTACGAATTGCTGTTCACGCAACGGCTCATCCTCGAGCCGCAGCTCGAGGGCAATCTGTACAGCCGTGCCGATCCAGGTCGCGGAACGGGGACTGGCCTGTCCGACATCGAGTTCGGCCTGCGTCTGCGTTACGAGATCAGGCGCCAGTTCGCGCCCTACGTTGGCGTTACATGGAACCGCAGGGTCGGCAGCACCGCCGACCTGGCAAGAGCGCGCGGCGAGGACGCCACGACGTTCCGTGCTGTTGCCGGATTACGCATCTGGTATTGACCGATTTACGAAAGAGATCGAGAGCGACAGGCCAGGGCGCGTCAGGAGACGCGCCTGTGGTGATGCCGCCGATGTACCTGAGAGGGCATTGTTCATTCAATTCATTTCGACAAAGGAGCAACATCATGCATAACCAACAATTCGAATCCTGTATTGCCGCGTGCAACGACTGTGCCGACGCCTGCGACATGTGCGCGTCGGCCTGCCTGCAGGAGGACGACGTCAAGATGATGGCGCGCTGCATTGCGCTGGACATCGATTGTGCGCAGATCTGCCGGGTCGCTGCTGCGGTCATGGCCCGTGGAGGCCCGGCAGCAAGCGCGATTTGCCAGGCCTGCGCCGCGATCTGCGACATGTGCGCGGACGAGTGCGCCAAGCACTCAATGCAGCACTGCCAGGATTGCGCCGCTGCTTGCCGCCGCTGCGCCGAGGAGTGCCGCCGGATGGGTTCGATGGGCGCGAACGCCTGATTTAAAGGACCAAAGCATGGCAACGGGACTGCGAGGTACTCTCCGGTAGAGTACCTCGCGGCCCTGTGCCGTTTAGCTGGATGGCAACGGACGGCGCTTCACGCAGTCGGTTCACACAAACGCTCTCTGCTGGTACCCGAAGCCGTTCAGTGCTTTGGAGAGGGTGGGTCATGTAGCGACGCGGACTCGCCCGGCCGGGCGCCCGTGTAGCCGCTGCGAGATGAAAAATGCGAGGCGACAGAACCCGAACCCATATACGTATATCGCGATCACCAGGCAGACAAACGCGACGAAAGCCCTCGGCGAGGGGGCGCCAGCGATCGGCAGGCCTAAGCCAAAGTGGGCGGCGGCGGCAACGAACATCATGAATGGGAAATGCGTCGCGAAGATTGCGACGTGGACACCGGGAAAGTGCCGGGTCAGCCGCCAGGTAAGGCTGGCCTGGCCTGAGCGCTGCCGGACGCACGCCCTCGACGCGATAAGGAGCACCGCACAACCTAGTACCAACTGCAAATCCAGCAGCAGCCGAGACACTAGCACGTAGTGCTCGGGCACTTGCGCCAGTCCGGCGCCACCGAATCGTGAGATGAGCAGGGTGCCCACAAATACCAGCCAAGCCGTGGCGCGCGAAGGTCGAGGCCAATCCCCCGCTTTTGCGAGTACCAGCCCAAACAGCCATAGCATCAGGTATCCCGCGAACTCCGGTTCGAGCGCGATGCCGGCCACGGCAATGGAAGTGGCCGCCAGCGTGGCAAGCCGGCGACGGCCGGGAAGGACATAAGCTGCCAGCGACAAATATGCCCAGCATTCGAACGCGAGAATAAAGAGCACGGCATTGCTCCCAAGTCCAGGTACAAGAAAGCGCTGTACCATCAGGAAATTAGCGGTGAAGGCACCCAGATCGAAGGCCGGGGAGAATTCATGAAAATGCGCGTAGGCTCCAGACGCGCCCAAAGCTCGACTTCCGAATATATCTAGGACGGCTCCCATCGCCAGCGCGGGCGCCAATAAGGCATAGAACCAGAGCATCCGGGTCTTGAAATGGCCGAACGCGCTAGGCCCTGCGTGCCGTCGACGATAGGACGTGCCTCCTAACATCACACCACTCAGAAGCATGTAAAGCGCGTAGCCTTCGTGCCCGTAGTTCGTCAGGAAATAGAACAGCTTTAACAGCGGTCCCGGTTCATTTAGTTGGGAAAAATTGGCGAATAGCATGAACCGAACATGGGAGAGAACGACCATGAAGACAGCCAGCCAGCGCAAGCTCACCAACAGGGGTAGAACGGTCGGATTCATACGTTGATCGGTCCGTTTTCTCATAGGTTGGCTGCACAGTAACGGGCGGGAAGCCGTGCCGGTTGTATCTCAAGCAAACGGCTGGTCTGTTTCGATGCACTCCAAGCTCAAAAAGGCAAAATGTAATGCTTCTGTCATCCGAATGTAATCTTCCAGTCATGCGGCCGCCATGTTTCTCTTGTGCGCCGCCGCTAGAATACGTCTGCCTAAATAGTGTTACGGGATGCACATGCGTTTATTAGTTGTCGAGGATGAGCCCAAAGCGGGTGACTATATCCAGAAGGGATTGAGCGAATCCGGTTTTGTTGTCGACCTGGTCCGGAGCGGAACAGAAGGGCTCGCTGCGGCCACTGCCATGCATTACGATCTGATTGTGCTGGACGTCATGCTTCCTGGACTCGACGGGTGGCAGGTCATTAGTGCGCTGAGGAAGAGCGTTGATACACCGGTCTTGTTCCTGACTGCACGGGACGCGCTCGCTGATCGTATCAAGGGGCTCGAGCTGGGCGCGGATGACTATCTCGTCAAACCCTTCGCTTTTGCGGAGCTACTCATCCGGATCAAGACGCTGCTGCGGCGTGGACCCATACGTGAACTGGAAGTCCTCCAGATCGCCGACCTCGAGATCGATGTACCGAAACATCGCGTCACCCGGATGGGAAACCGGATCGATCTCACCGCAAAGGAATTCGCCTTGCTGCACGTGCTGGCCCAGCGCGCGGGACAAGTGCTGTCGCGATCGGCCATCGCTTCGCAAGTTTGGGACATGAACTTCGATAGCGAAACGAACGTCGTCGACGTCGCGATCCGGCGGCTTCGCGCAAAGATCGACGACCCGTACAGCGCGAAACTCATCCATACGGTGCGCAGCATGGGCTATGTACTGGAAGACCGGGGATGAGCGCCTGGAAGCGTTCCCTTACGATGCAGCTCGGGGCGCTGTTCGCGGCGATTGCTGTGGTGGTATTCGCTGCCGTCGGTATTTACCTGTACCAGGCGCTAGCGCGCCAGCTGCAAGAGCGTGACGACGCCGATCTGATTGACAGGATTTCGTCGATACGCCACCTGCTCGACGAGACCGCGACGGTGACTGACGTGGGCAAGAATCCCCACCAGTTCCTGGATGCCGTGGACATCCATGGTGGCTACCTTCTTGCAATCGAAACGATAGATGGACGACCTCTGCTGCGCAATGTCGGGCAGAGGAACTTTACGGTCCCGGCTAAGGCCGTCGCTACAGCACGTGCTCCGACTGCACATGATGTTATTGGCGAAAACAGGGGCGCAGGCGGGGGGCTGAGGCTATTGGCGGCGCTGGGCGAGGCTGCCGACGGGAGCGTCGTGCGCATCATTCTGGCCCGGACGCCGTACGACCGTTCCGCGCTGCTTGCAGCATATCGGCTGAAGGTGATGGCCGCGGTGATCGGAGGAGCCATTCTCACTGCGTTGACGGGTTTCCTGCTGGTAAAGCGCGGGCTGCGGCAGGTATGGCGACTGGCTGACCAGGCCAGGAATGTGACGGCGCATAACCTCGCCGTGAGGCTCGACGCGGCGACCGCCCCAGCTGAGCTGCTCGTGCTGGCTGATGCCTTTAACGCCGTTCTGGACCGTCTTCAAAAAAGCTTCGAACATCTGTCGCAATTTTCTGCCGATCTGGCGCACGACATGCGCACACCGCTCAACAACCTGATGGTGCAAACGCAGGTTGCACTGTCCCAGCCCCGAACTAACGAGGAGTACCAGAACCTGCTGTCATCGAATCATGAAGAGTTCGAGCGCCTGGCGCGCATGGTGGAGAGCATGCTCTTCCTGGCGCGGGCGGACCATGAAGAAATACTGCTGAGCACCGAACGGCTCGATGCGAACAAGGCGCTCGAGCAGATCGCGGAGTATTTCGAGGCCCCTGCAGCGGAAGCGGGGATCGGTATCAAAGTCCGCGCGAGCGGCACCGTCCTTGCAGACCTGCACCTGCTGCGGCGCGCGGTGAACAATCTTGTCGCTAATGCTGTCCGGTATACGCCCAAAGGCGGCACGATCTGGCTCGAAGCCTCCGCAGCGGATGGCGGGATGCGCATAGCGGTCATTAATCCCGGCGCCGGCATCAGCGCCGACGACCTGCCGCGGCTGTTCGACCGGTTTTACCGGGCTGACAGATCGCGCTCGAGTGCCGCCAGGTCGGCAGGCCTGGGACTGGCGATCGTTCGGTCCATCATGACGCTCCACCGGGGCCGGGTCAGTGCAAGCAGCGAGCAAGGGTCGACCCGTTTCGAACTGTTTTTCCCTGATCGCCGGACGGAGACTTAAATTGCCCTGCACACGCTGCTGATGCTTCGACCCGATAGCTCAAGTTCGATGCTGCCATACGTTGCGGATATCGGCTCGTGCATAGAGTCCTGCCGGGCTGATCCTGACTCGTTATTAGACAAGTACCACTCTTTGATATCCCGGCAGCTATCGATACGGTGCCAATGCCATTGACCCCTTGACCACTCCATCCGGTTGGCCTCGTTGTAATGCGAATGTAATGTTTGGGTAATTTGCCCGTATGACGGGCTCCCTATAATAGCTTCATGAAAATATATATGCCCGCAGCAGGGCATGTAGCGAAGAAGCGATGGGGTGCCACGTCCGCACCCCATCCGGTAGACCATCAACCAAGGAGTAAGAAGATGAAAGCATTCCAATCGATCATGATTGCATCGGCATTCGCGGCGTCAGTACTTGCAAGCCCGTTTGCGTCGGCCCACGCCAGCCTGAAGGCCTCGGATCCTCTCGCAGGCAGCACTGTCGCGACCGCACCGAAACAGATCTCGCTGACCTTCAACGAGAAAATCGAGCAAGCATTCAGCACTGTCACCCTCAACGACAGTACGGGCAAAGCCGTGACCACCGCCAAGGCCAAGGTAGATGCCGATAATCCGGCCGTCCTGCGTCTTGAGACCCCGACGCTGGCTGCCGGCGCCTACACCGTCAAGTGGGCAGTAGCAGGCCACGATGGGCATCGTCGCACCGGTGAGTTCTCGTTCACGGTGAAGTAATTGGATCGCGTTGCGCTGCTGCAGGTGACCTCAGCCTGGCTGGTCGACTTCGGCTTTGCCTGGCTGGTCGGGTCCTGGTTTGGGCGCCGCTGGTTGCAAGCCGCGAACGTACCCGTGGCAAGCTATCAGGAGGCCATGCGCCAGCTCGACCTCGCGGCAGCCGGACTGGTAATAGCATCGAGCGCGGCTGCATTCTGGGCTGCTACCGCAGTCATGGGCGGGTTCCAGCTGTCTGAAGCAGGTCCGATGCTCTGGACAATGCTTGCCTCGACCTCGCTCGGGCACGCCGGGGCTGTTGGCCTGACGGCGATCGCGCTACTGCTTCTGTCCCGGCTCATCCATCGTCCCGGTCGCGCTGCGGATGGGGCAATCTTGTTGCTGCTTGGCGTGTTCACTGTTACCCGGGCCTCGATGGGCCATGCGGGTGAGGAGGGGTTCTTGAGCATGCCGCTTGCCGCTGAAAGCATCCATCTCTTTGCCATCGCGCTCTGGGTCGGCATGGTGATGGTGTCGGGCTGGTTTGTCCTGGACCGTGCGGAGGTGGACAGGCCAATGATGTCTGCCTATCTCGATGCGATGTCCAACAGTGCAATGGTCGCGGTGACGGCTATCGTCGCTACGGGACTATACAATGCCTGGCACCGTGTCGGGACTGCCGAAGGGTTGGTCGGCACCAACTACGGCATCACGCTGCTGGTGAAAGTAATCTTGGTGGTGTTCGCTATCGCGCTGGGCGGCTATAACAAGTTCATTGGCCTGCCGGCCGCCGCTAACTCGGCTGACGGGCAGCGCACCGTACGCTTCGTGTTGCGTCTGGAAGCCGTGGCGGTTCTCGGCGCGCTCGCCGCTGCCGCGTACCTCGTCTCGCAGCAGCCCCCAAGCGCGATGTGATTGTCGGGTGTGACAGACGCTTGACCTGCCGATTCCAGTTCGAATCACCTCAGGTGCAAAATTCACGGGCCACGTTCGCAGTCATGCGGCGTGCCCGTATTTTTTAGCCAACCAATCTGGGGCGCACGGCTGGGGATACTGAACCGGCGGAGTGCTTGTTTTCTGTTCGTCTGTGCCAAGGGCAGTCACGTCTCGCTTAGTGCCACCAGGCTTGGAAAATGAAGAATGGGCATTGGCTACACCCTTCGTGACGTAATTTGAATGTAATGTCCGAGCAATTGAACCGTTCCCTTTGCTACCTATAATTATGTCGTGGGCACGCGATATTTAATCAGGAAACTCTAAGGAAAAAAAAATGTTTAACTCTACAAAACGACTCGTAGCTTTTTTCTCCGCTGTAGCGCTTACACCGGCTGTTTATGCACATGACGGCTCGCACGAAGAAATGCGCAACTTCGGAACGACGGCGCCTATTGCAGCCGCAACACGCACGGTCACAATTGCTCCGCAGACGCGGTATGTAAATGTGAATCAGGGGGACATCGTCAAATTTGAAGTCGACGGGAAAGTCTTTGCATGGCAGTTCGACACGGACCGACCTCAAGGTTGGCTTGATCTTTCGCTGTTCGCTCCGAAAGGGACAAATACACACGCAGTACAAGTGTTTGTCGGTTCGAATCCGCTTTATCAAAATTGATACATCTGAGGTCCAACGCCGGGACACCGGGCGTCCCAGCCGTGCACCGGCCGTTGGAAAACCACTTATCACTAATTAATTTTTTTCTCCAAATCACGGATGTATTCCTTCATTTCTCCAATTTCCTTCTTCTGAGCGGCGATGATCCCATCAGCTAGTTTGCGAACTCGCGGGTCAGTAATGTTCGCGCGCTCGCTGGTCAGAATGGCAATCGAGTGGTGGGGAATCATGGCGCGCATATAGGCTTGATCGTCCACAGTTGCTTGGCTACGGACTAACCACAGCGATACAAGAAATACCGCGACGCTTGCCACAAGGATTCCAATGTTGGTCCCTTTGTTCGGATACATCTTCCACATGAACGCGAGCATCACAATCGCCATCGTGGCACCCATGATGAGTGCCATGAAAGCCCTTGTTTCGCTGAAAAAAATATGATCCACTGCATAGGTATTCAGATACATAAGTCCGAACATAATCGCGGTTCCAACAACGATCATTTTTGCGAATGTCGTGTACTTCATTGCTGCCATTGCGTGGTCTTGATGATGCGCGTGTGATTCTTTCATGTCTTTCTCCTTTTTGAGTTTATCGATCTGAGCGGCGCCGGGATAACATCGTCGGCACCGCCACAGCCCGTATTTCGAAGCGAATCTTCAAGAGTAATACTTCTCAAACTTCGTTTTCGTGGCCGGTACGGGAGCCGCATTCGCACAGCAACCGGCTTATTCGTTGCCAGCCAATCCAGGCGGCATTGAACGCGAGCGGAAGCACAATCGCCCGCGTCATGCATTGCATTTATTGCGGAGAACAGTGAGCACTTGGCACAGCCAGCTCAGGGTTAGCCGACGGTTGGGATGGGTGACTTACACGCGCGGCGGCCGCTCGATACGGGACGGAATCCAATCAGTAAAGGAAGAGATTGTGGAAGCGGTACCATTCACAACATGGGCACTGAAGGGCAAGGGAATTGCGAACGGTGGGGGCGCTGACACGCCCGTGCAACAGGAACTGAAGATCCGGCAGGACGAGTGCTTCTCGTGCGCCCCATGGTCACAAGGCATATTCTCGTAAGTGGCAGCGGAGCTGGCAAGTTCCGCCATATGGGGGATCGCCACCTTGGGCTCATCGCCTTGATGTATCGTTCCCAGATAGGGAATGACGGTAACGCCGTGCTCCATCATGCACGCCGATCTAACCGAGGCAGCGATGCCTTGCACGGGCAGCGACACGATCATTATGCAAAACATGAGAAGTCGAACGATTGGGCGCATGTTAGCTAATTTAGCACATGCAGAATTGATCGTTCGCACGATACTGCTGCGTCAACAATCAAGTCCAGGCCGCATACTTAGTCTCTGGGCAGCTGGCCCCTGGTTGAATCAAGTGGCACAGTCAATGCCAGCTTCCAGATTCCTCATTACGAAACGCTTCGCTGAACCTCACCCTTCGTGCGCTTGCGCACGGAAAGAATGAGCGAGGCGACGTCAAAATAGTATCGTCAAGCATTGCACAAGTTCGGAATACGCATTTCGTGCCGTCCATGAGCGCCATGACAGCGCGAAGGACCGCAGATGCGAATGCGCCTCGCTGCCGACGCCCGATGGAACTCACCTTGACGCCCCGTCCCCGGAGAATGGGCCCACGTGATGAAATTAATGGAAACAGAAAAAGCGAATGAAACCAATCACCAAACACATCCTGGCGACGATAGCGGCCCTGCTTGCAGGCGGCGCCCTGGCTTTTGCACTGTTTGCGCATTTTGGCGTGTACAACTTCGGCGCCGATGCGCAACATTCCGCACCAGTCTATTCGTTGCTCGACTATATGCGCGAACGCTCTATCGAGGTACGCGCGCAAAACATCAAGGTACCTGTCCTCAACGACCCTGGCCAAACAGTCAAGGGCGCGGGAAACTATAACGCCATGTGTGTGCAATGCCATTTGGCCCCGGGTATGGCAGAGACCGAGCTGAGCAGGGGCCTATATCCGGCGCCCCCCAATCTTTCGAAAACCCGTTTAAAACCAGCACATGCGTTTTGGGCGGTTAAACATGGGATAAAAACATCGGGTATGCCGGCCTGGGGCAAAAGCATGAACGACGAAGAAATCTGGAATATGGTCGCGTTCCTGCAGCAACTACCGGATCTCGATGCCCAAGGGTATCGCGCTATGGTTGCCAAAAGCTCCGGACATTCCCATGCCGGTGCAGGCGCGGGTCATGACGAAGGCGGATCGGGCGAAGACGCGCACGCTGAAATGGGGCATGCCGAAGGGGAGGGCGAACATCCAGGCGGCATGCCAGACATGGACCATGCGACGTCGCCCAAGCCAGCGCCCGAAGCTGAGCACGCACACTGAGCCACGCCCCGAAGTACGGGACGTGTGCGTGAACAAGCCAGCCTGACTGCAGCGGCGCGCCTCAGCCCGTCAGCGGGCTCGAAATTGCCAGCACGCCTTTCGCGCCGTGGCCGAAACGCCCTATCGCGTCGCGATGCTTAGCCAGCTCTCCATAACTGATGTAGCGCACGTCGAGTTCGCTCACCCGGGAAAAGGCCGGACGAGCAAACTGGTTGCGGACATCCTGCTCGCGTGCGTCCGGGGCAACCAGGAAGAAGGTCGATCCGTCGTGTTCCGGAACCCCGAGGGCGAGATCGAGCATCCGGACGATGCCGGAGTAAATGCTTGTGCTGTGCTCGACTTCAAAGGCCATCGCGATCTTTCCGCTTCCCGGGTCCAACCAGAGAACGTCAATGAGTGCGATCGTGTCGCATGCCGGGCTCGAGCGAATAAACTGGGGAAGCTCAGTGAGGCAATGGTCGCCCAGTCTACCACCGGCGTATTCCCGCCCCTTGTCGTTATTTGCAATCCATACCCGGTACCCAAGAGACAAGCCAAGATCTCGCAGCCATCCCTGGACCTGCGTATGACTCTGGTCGTTTTCCGACGCCGCCTGCCTTGCCTTTGCCGCAGCGGTAGTTTCCTGGTGCACCTTGGCCAGGTCTGCTTTCCAGTCTACCGAGAGAGAGCTGCCGGCTTCGAGCGCGTAGCGCCCCGTTCCGATATCGAACAGCAAGCCTGCGACTGCACCGAGGTCGTTGGAGAGCAGCTTGCGATGGGTTTCATTAAATTCGATAACGCGGCGGCGCATTGCCAGGTATTCGCTCCAACGACCGAGTTTCACATTCGCACCAAACAATGCGTTGAAACCCTTGACGATCGCGGTATTGTTGGGAGGGACAATGGTGGGATGCAGGAAGTACAGCAGGTTGGCGCATGCAGGACCCAGCCCCTTGATCTGCACACTGTCCAGAAGTTGAACAGCCTTGACGACGTCGTCTTCACGCTCGCAACACAAACAGGTGTCGAGAAATCGCCCGAACGCGAGCTGATTATTTCTGCTCTCGTAAATGTCGGGGATCCGCAGTTTCGGTTTCCACAGGAATGCGTGATCGGCGCCCTTGAATATCTGGCGCTGTTCAGCAATCGAGTGGACGACGGTTTCGAGCGATGAGCCTCGGTAGGCTACGCCAAAGGTATTCTCGCGTATTTCCTTTACAACGGCCTGGAGGCCCCGTCGAATCGATCGGAAGTTCTTCAGGCGTTCGTCCCACATGAACCAGGTCTGGTAGGCGCCGCCATTGTCTGCCCGCCATTGCTCGATTAACCGCTGCTGTTGGTGTGCGGTTGGGGCACCTGTGTCGAGACTCAAAAATGACTCCGGTCGTTCAGTAAATAAAATACATTGTAACGCCGAGCAATGGAAAATGGGGCCGCCAGGGCCCGGCGGTATGACAAGCCACTCTATTCCAGAAAAATGACATTCACCATTTTCGCGAAAAGCTGGGTAGTCCGCATGCCGCAGGAGCTTCGCTCTCTTGAGCGTCCACTTTTTAAGCCAGTGCTGTGCCGTCTCGGCAGCTCACTTGCGTTTCTTCCTACGCCCCGAAGTAGTCCGGATTTCGCGCGGCGGTGGTTGCGAGGACTTGGCTGCTTTCAATATCCTGCGTCTGGTACGCCTTGTATGGACACTGTACACGACGAAACCAGTGACAACGATGGCCAAAATGCCGGCTGCCATGGCAAGCAGCTCCATAACGGAATCCGGAACAATAACCGTTTCCACTGTTTACCTCTGATAGGTTGTGACGCGAACAGCTATTTTCGCACGCGCATTTCAACTGCGGTATCCATCGCATCGGTTAGCACTTACCGTCGCCGGGGTAGCTGTAAGTGTTCGCTGCAGGGGACTGAAAAACGGCCAGGCGTTCAACCCCGCGGACCCTCACCATATGTCGAGGAAATGCAAGCGTTCGCCGAACAGCACGCTAACTTCCAATGGCACCTGCACCTTTCCGAGAAGCTAGCGCAACCTGGCATGTGCAGCGGGCTCGTACATGAAGCAGTGCGAGACGGGCTGCTGCGCACCTGCCCGGATATCGCTGTACTCGAGGTCTATTGCGCGGTCCGCCGGCGATGCTGTCGGCTTCGCGAGCGGTGTTGCGTTCTCTCGGGGTGGAGGAGGCCAATGTAGCGTACGACGACTTCAAGATATAGGTGCGTCAGTGCCCGGGGTGCTCCCGATCGGTCCCGAGGGGCACGATCGGGGCATGGCCCGCTTTACTTTGCTTTTCGGGAGGACCAGTGCACATGGACGATCGACCATGCGCCGTCCTTTTTCTGTAGAACGGCCGTTTCAGTCCCGAGCATGCGGATAGCCGTACCGCGCAGGTTGCCAGTCGTCTCGGTTTCTTGCCACACGATCGCTGTGTTGCCGTCGACGCGCTCGCTTTGCTTGAGTACCTTGCGCGTCGAGTTCTTCGCAAACTCCATGTCGCCCCCGAGGTGGTGGCCCGCGTACTCCTCGCGGGAGCGTTCTACATGACCGGCCTCGTAGATGGCGATGTCGGCTGCCAGCAGGCCGGTAGCCCGGGCCTTGTCTCCTGCGACGAGGGCATCATGGAAGGCCGCAAGCGCCTCGGTGGGCGAGGCGGCAAGGGTGCCTGCCGATGCACCCGTCATCGCGGCGGCCAGAAAGAGTCCTGTTGTCGTTTTTTTAATCATTTTCGTTCCTTGTAGTGAGGAGACGGCTCGACGCCGTTGGCGTCGAAACCGGACCGGGGGGGTTGCGGCCACCCGCACCGCAACCAGCCTGAAGCCTCCGTCCGCAGGCACGCGTGCGGAATGCTCCGCACTTCCGCCTGCTCGGCCGTTGGCCCTGCCTCGTCGATTACTGCGCTTTCTGCAGCTGGACAATCGTGAACGCCCCATTGACGCGCTCAGCTGCGAAGGTGACCTTGTCGCCGGCCTTTACCTGGTCCAGCATCGCCGCGTCCTTCGTGCGAAATGCCATGGTCATACCCGGCATGTTCAGGTTCGTGATGTCACCGTGACGAAGCGTGATTTTTCCCGCCTCCTTGTCGACCTTTTTCACTTCAGCGTCCACCAGCGTCGGCGCTGCCGCCTGCTGGCCGGCATGGGCCTCGTGGCCGCCGTGCGCGTGTTCCTGCGCGGAGGCGGCTGCTGCGCCAGCTGCCATGACGAGAGCGATTGCGAGTTTGGAAATTGCGTTCATGTCGATTCCTTTCGTGGTTGGGTTTGGTCAGTTGTAATGCTTGTATACAGACGTACGGCCGCCGGCCTGCACCAGCAGAACGTCGTACGGATCCTTGCGCGGACCTTCCATGCCGGGCGAGCCAAGCGGCATCGCGGGTACCGCCAATCCTTTGGCTTTTGGTTTTTCCGCGAGCAGCCGTTTGATCTCGGACGCCGGCACATGGCCTTCGATGGCATAGCCGCCCACCATTCCGGTATGGCAGGAACCAAGCGCGTCCGGAATGCCGCCGCGCTCGCGGTAGTCCGAAGGATTCGCAACGTTGGCCACACGGGTCTTGATGCCGTTCGCTTCGAGGTGCTTGACCCATTCCTCGCAGCAGCCGCAGTACTCGCTCTTGTAGACGTCGATGACAGGGGCCGCCGCCATGGCGGCCGCCGGGATGCACAAGGCCGCAGCCAGTGCGGCGCGGTTAAGGATTCGTCGAATCATCGGATTGCTCCTTTTCGTGATGTGATCAGTGGTGTCCCTGGTGGCCGGCCGGCTTGCGCACGGTCACCTCGACCTCCGGCCCCTTGCCCGCGGCGGGCATTGCCTGGCCGCCGGCCGAGCCGCTACGCACTACGGCCGGTGCCTCGCCTTTCCATTCGTAGGCCACGGTGCCTGCCGGATGCTTGTACCAGCCGGGGTCCTTGTAATCGCCCGGCTTCTGGTCCTTGCGAACCTTGAGCACTGTGAACATGCCGCCCATCTCGACACCGCCGAAAGGCCCTTGGCCAGTCATCATCGGCAGTGTGTTGTCCGGAATCGGCATTTCCATTTCGCCCATCGATCCCCCCTTGTCGCCCATGACCATGTAGTCCGGCACGAGCTTCGAAATCTTTTCCGCGACGCCGCGATGGTCCACACCGATCATGTTCGGCACGCTGTGTCCCATCGCGTTCATCGTGTGGTGCGACTTGTGGCAGTGGAAGGCCCAGTCCCCCAAGTCGGTTGCGACGAATTCGATCGCGCGCATCTGCCCGACCGCGATATCGGTGGTGACCTCGGGCCAGCGCGACTCCGGCCGGGTCCAGCCGCCATCGGTGCCCGTCACCTCGAACTCGTGGCCGTGCAGGTGGATCGGGTGGTTCGTCATCGTCAGATTGCCTGCGCGGATGCGCACGCGATCTCCCTGGCGCACGTTCATCGTGTCGACGCCGGGAAAGGCGCGACTGTTGATCGTCCATAGGTTGAAGTCCGTCATCTCATTGACCCGCGGCGTGTAGCTGCCCGGCTCGATGTCATACGCGTTAAGCAGGAAGACGAAGTCGCGGTCGACCGCATGCTGGCGCGGATCCTTGGGGTGTGTGACCCAGAACCCCATCATTCCCATTGCCATCTGCACCATTTCATCGGCGTGCGGGTGGTACATGAAGGTGCCGGGCCGGCGGGCGACGAACTCATAAACGAAGGTTTTACCTGGCTGGATGCCTGGCTGATTCAACCCGGTGACACCGTCCATGCCGTTTGGCAGCCGCTGTCCGTGCCAGTGGATGCTGGTGTGCTCGGGCAGGCGGTTGGTCACGAAAATACGTACCCGGTCGCCCTCGACCACTTCGATGGTCGGACCCGGGCTCTGGCCGTTGTAGCCCCACAGGTTCGCTTTCATGCCGGGGGCAATTTCGCGCACCACCGGCTCGGCGATGAGGTGGAACTCCTTGACACCGTTATTCATACGCCAGGGCAGGGTCCAGCCGTTCAGGGTGACGACCGGGTTGTAGGGGCGTCCGTTTGGCGGCACCAGCGGCGGCTGGGTCGCCGCACTGCTCATGCTTGGCGCTTCCGGCAGCGTGGCGGCGCCGGCGCGGGTTACGAGGCCGGCACCAACCAGTGCTGCGGCGCCGCTGAAGAAATCTCGACGAGAACTCATTTGCTAATCCTTGTTTAATGTTCGGGTGCGGCTTCGGCGGCGCTCGATGCGCCGAGCGATACCGACGCCCCGCCGCTGCCGTTGATGGCTGCTTGCAGGTCGGTCTCGGCAAGCCAATAATCGCGCTGGGCCTGGATCGCTGCATTCACGCCCGTGACCTGGGTACGGGCATCGGCCAGCAGCTCGAACACGCTCGCGAGCATGCCGTTGTAGCGAAGCAGGGTCTCCTCCGAGATTTTTTTCTGCAGGGGGACGACCTCGTCGCGGTACTGCTTGCTCAGGTCATAGGTGGTCCGGTAGGCCGAATAGGCTTCCCGCACCTGCGAGCGTGCCACCGTTGCGGTATGCGCTGTGCGGTGTACGGCCTGCATGTACAGCGATTGCGCCTTGGCGACACGTGCGCCGCCCCAGTCGAAGATCGGCAGCACGAGCTCGACCTCATAGCCGTTCTCGCGCGGGGAACCCGATTTGCTGGTGTTGGCATAACCGGCGTCGAGCACGTTGATAAAGCCCGTTGCTTTCGTCAGACCGAGCGCGCGGGCAGTCGATTCGGTGTCGAGTCTGGACAGGCGCACGTCGAGGCGTTGCTCCATGGCCAGCGATTCGATATTGGCGGCTTCGCGGGGAGCCGCAGGCAGATCCGGCAGGCGCTCGGGTAACTGGAATGCCGTATGCTCGCCCCATACCCCCATGAGGCGGGCAAGCTGTTCGCGCGCGGCGGTCGCATTGTGCCGCGCCCGTGCAAGTTGAGCCGTCGCCTCGGCCGAGAAGGCCTGTTCGCGTGCCTGGTCCAGCGCACTCAGGTTGCCAACCCTGGCCATGCGCTGGGCCAGTTCGGCGCTTGCCTGCGCAGCCTCGCGTACCTGGTCGGCATAGCGTGCCGACTGGCTTGCCGCGACTGCCGTGAACCAGGCCTTGCGCGTGTCCGCGGCCAGGTTAACGGCATCAAGGGCGGCGACCAGCTTGGCACCTTCGAAGCGGCGGGCCTCTATATCGCGGCGGATCGGGATGGTCACCAGGCCGACGAGATCGAACATCACACTGCGTTCGATCTCGGTTTCCCCGCCACCCGACATGCGACTGAAGCTGAAACTCGGATTGCTCATCCGGCCAGCCTGGACCAGATCGGCCTCGGCCACACCCAGTCCGGCGAGCGACGCGCGCAGGCCGCGGTTGTTAAGCAGCGCGATGCGCACCGCATCGTCTGCAGAAAGAGGAGACTTCATGAGCCGGGCGAGTTCTTCTCGCGCCGGATCGGCGTTCCCGGTGGCTTTCGGCAAGCGCACATCTTGCCCCGTGCGTTCCTTGGTAAGGGCGGATACTGAATCGAGGCCGCCGTCCTGCGAGAACGTTGCGCAACCGCTCAAGACCAGTACCAGGGCGCTCGCAGCGATGGCGCGGAGTGGGGGAAGAGAGGACTGTTTTGTCATTATTGTCGCCTTCGCTTAATGGTGTTTGCTGTGATCGACAGGCGCTGGCTGGGGGGGCGGGCCATCCGGCGAGCCGGCGTGCACAGGCGCAGTTGCGGCGCCTTTGTCCCCGGACTGTTCTGCCTGCGGCGCGCCATGTCCGGCATGCCCGGACGGAGCCGCCAGGGCGTCGTTCGCCGCACGCCAGGCCTTGTCAGGCGTTGGTTGTGCGTCCTGGGTCGGCTGCGCCGGGCGGGCGATTGCCGACTCGTACGCGATCGCTGGCGCGGCCGCATGCGGATCGGAAGGGTCAGGCGCAGGGAGGGATTGCTGGGCCAGCGCACCAAGGGGCGCAGCCAGCAGGACGCCAAAAGCGGCGGCCAAAAGTTTCTGATTCATTGTCAGTCCTCAAAATCGGCAACTGGGGCGTGCGTGTGCACGCGTGTACGCGCAAGATGCATGACCGGCGCCAATGGGATGGCGCGGCCAGCTCTTGTTTCGATTAAGCGGATTGACGCCGGGGAGGGCGTTGAGGACCGTCCGGGATAAATCCCGGGACCATCGCCATTGGCGACGCGAGGAAGACATCGGAGCCGTCGAAGCCAGGGACGGCGAGGAGGGCCGACGGCGGCGCTACCGCGCCGGCACAGAGCGCAGAGCATGCGCTGCAGGATGAATGAGCCTGCTTCTCGAACTTCGCAGGCTGAGCGTGCGTATCCGATCCGCTGTCGCCACTCGCATGGGCGCCGTGATGGGCGTGCATCTCAATGCCTGCGCCAGGGTGGGCAGCATCGATGCGCTCGACCTTATGGCTGACCTGGCTGGAATCCGGCGCGCATGACATCCCGACGCTGGCAGCAACTGCATGCAGCGGGAGTATGGCCATCAGGAGCCAAATCAGGAATGTCTTGAGCGAGCGGTTCATGGATGTGCCGAGTATAGCACGGCTGTTTTTGCCCGGAAACGGCTTAAGCCTGGCTAAAGTTTTCTGCTGATATTGAACTGAAGACATCGCTCCTGCGAACGGATCCCCATCATTGTTCGTCAACGCACGGTGTGACTTGCAGCATCTACCCACAATGAACGGATACCAGTTTCAAATGCCGGTATGGAAGAGTCATCATTCTTAAGGAGAACTATATGAAACAGTCTAAGTTGAGCACTTCCCTGTTCTCGGGCGTCTTCGCCGTCCTTATCGGGGTGTCGGGTAGCGCGCTTGCGCAAACGGGAGAGCATGCGCAGCATGGCACCGCGACCTCGGGAGCGGCTGCCGGGGCCCAGCAACACGAAATGGCCGGTCACGAAATGATGCAGACGATGCAGGAGATGCATCAGAAAATGTCGGCGATGCAAATGACGGGCGACCCTGACCACAACTTCGCAATGATGATGCGCGCGCACCACCAGGCCGGCGTCGACATGGCAAACGCCGAGATCAAGAACGGCAAGGACAAGCAAATGCTGCAGGCAGCAAAGAAGGTCGTTGCCGACCAAACCAAGGAAATCAAGAAGCTTGATCAGTGGATGGAAAAGCATAAAGCGTCGGGCAAGTAAGCGCAGGCACGCGGCCTGTCAGTCGACGGGCCGCCGCTAGCGCGGAGGCATCAGCGATCAATCGGTGCACCTTTGACATGCCGCTACGACCGGTATAAGGCCGGGCGTCCTGAGAAGCGGAACCCGGGATCGGCACAGAGACTGCAAGCGTGCGCTACGTCATCTCCAGTTTCGTAGTATCCCGCCGCACAGGCAGCATGAACGCCGTATGCATCTCGAACATACACCTTGAGCTCGTCCAAATTGTCCGCACCTGGATGTGGAGGGCTGTTGTCGTCTTCCGGGTCCAAACCTTCCCGCCAGCACGGCAGAACACCATTCATAAAACGCCAAAGAATGTACTTGACCTTCCAACCATGGGAAGGATTAAAGTGGACCTGCAGGTAACCAATGGAGGTATCAAATGTACGAATTGCAAGTTGAAGGCATGACCTGTGGCGGTTGCGCCAATAGCGTCAAGAAGTCGGTGCAAGCAGTCGACAGCGCTGCAAAGGTGGAAGTTGACCTGGGCAGCAAAAAGGTCCGGATCGACACCACGCTCGGTATCGATCAGGTCAAGGCGGCCGTGGTGCAGGCGGGGTATCCCGTGACTGCGAGCACAACCGCATAACGCAAGAAGGGAGATAGCGATTCCGGCACGCCCAGTCCGTGCCGGATCCTGCTCCAAGGACCAATTTCGGCAGATCGTGGCGCAGCCATATGCCGTTATTGTTCTATGCACGGCACCTGCGCCTAGCGAGTCCGGAGCAGGCTTGCCTGCATTGGTTCAGCTGGGAGACCGCGCCGCTACCGGCAGCACGAGACACTGCGTTCGTCCGGCCATATAGCCTAGTGTACTGACACTGGATCAGCCCCGAAGCCACACTCAAAAAATCTTACGGAGTCTACTTGACCTTCCCATGATGGTAAGGGGCATCGTGTCTTCATGTTGAGGAAAAGGTAGAGGACCACACATGGACATTTCGAACAAAACGGTGCTTGGCACGAACATATCACCCATCAGTTTGCCAATCGAGGGGATGACGTGCGCATCCTGTGTTGGCCGCGTCGAGGCAGCCCTCCGAAAGGTGCACGGTGTCGGCAGCGTCGCCGTTAACCTCGCTACCGAACGGGCGGAGGTACGGCCGAGCGGACACGGTTCAGTCGACCGTGCTGCTCTTGTGCAGGCAATCGAAAAGGCCGGATACGATGTTCCTGCGCAGACAATCGAGCTGTCCGTCGAGGGTATGACTTGCGCATCGTGCGTGGGGCGAGTCGAGCGTGCACTGCAGGCTGTGCCAGGCGTCAGCCAGGCCACGGTCAATCTGGCCACCGAGCGTGCCACGGTGCGCGGCGTCGCGGCGACCGAAGCGCTGCTGGCCGCAATCGGCAAGGCTGGCTATGAAGCCAGGAACCTCGATTCCGGTACCGTTTCCGGCGATGACAACGCCGAAGCGAGGAAAGATGCTGAACGAGTGGCGCTCAAGCGCGACCTGCTGATCGCCTCCGCCCTGGCACTGCCGGTCTTCATCCTTGAGATGGGCTCGCACTTGCTACCGTCCATGCACCACTGGGTGATGGAGAACGTCGGACAAGGATTGAGCTGGCAACTGCAGTTCGTGCTGACGACGCTGGTATTGCTCGTGCCCGGCCGCCGCTTCTATGCCAAGGGGCTCCCCGCACTGCTGCGGCTGGCACCAGACATGAATTCGCTCGTGGCGGTCGGCACACTGGCCGCGTATGCGTATTCGGTTGTCGCCACTTTCATGCCACACCTGCTGCCGGCAGGTACGGTCAACGTGTATTACGAAGCGGCGGCCGTGATCGTGGCACTCATCCTGCTGGGAAGATTCCTGGAGGCGCAGGCAAAGGGGCGCACTTCGCAGGCCATCCAGAGGTTGGTTGGCTTGCAGGCAAAAGTGGCCCACGTCGTACGCGGCGGCCGCGCCACCGACATACCTGTCGCGGAAGTTGTCGTCGGCGATGTGCTCGAGGTACGCCCGGGAGAACGGATTCCGGTCGATGGCGAAGTCGTCGAGGGCGTCAGCTATGTCGACGGATCCATGATCACAGGCGAACCGGTCCCGGTAAAGAAAGCGCGCGGCGATGGGGTCGTGGGTGGCACCGTCAACCAGAAGGGCGCCCTGTCCCTGCGCGCCACCGCAGTCGGTGGACAAACTGTACTCGCTCAAATCATTCGCCTGGTGGAACAGGCGCAGGCCTCGAAGTTGCCAATCCAGGCGGTCGTCGACAAGGTAACCATGTGGTTCGTGCCGGCAGTGATGGCTGCCGCCTTGACCACCTTCCTGGTCTGGCTAGCGTTCGGCCCATCTCCAGCGCTGAGCTTCGCCCTGGTGAACGCCGTGGCGGTCCTGATTATTGCCTGCCCTTGCGCGATGGGATTGGCAACGCCGACCTCGATCATGGTCGGTACCGGGCGCGGGGCAGAGCTGGGCGTCCTGTTTCGAAAGGGAGAGGCATTGCAGATTCTGAAAGACGCCAGGGTAGTGGCGCTGGACAAGACCGGGACGTTGACCGAAGGGCGGCCGGCCCTGACGGATCTGGAGGTTGGCGCCGGCTTTGAGCGCACTCATGTGCTGGCACGCATCGCCGCGGTCGAGTCGCGCTCGGAACATCCGATTGCCCGTGCAATCGTCGAGGCGACTGAGAAAGAGGGGATCGACATCCCGGCCATTACGCAGTTCGAATCCATCACAGGCATGGGAGTGCGGGCGCTGGTGGATGGCATTCGCGTAGAAGTGGGTGCCGACCGCTACATGCGCTTGCTTGGCCTGGACGTGGAAAGCATCGAGCAAACGGCCCAGAGGCTGGGGGCGGAAGGAAAGTCACCACTGTATGCTGCAATCGATGGTCGCCTGGCCGCGATTGTCGCCGTGGCCGATCCAATCAAGCCGGGCACCCCCATCGCCATCGCTGCCTTGCACCAATTGGGCCTGAAGGTCGCCATGGTCACCGGAGATAACAGGCGCACCGCCAACGCAATCGCGGCACGCCTGGGCATTGACGAGGTTGTCGCAGAAGTGCTGCCTGCCGGGAAGGTCGAGGCGATTCAGAGACTCAGGGACGCATATGGTCCCGTCGCGTTCGTAGGTGATGGCATCAACGATGCACCGGCTCTGGCCGAAGCCGACGTCGGCCTGGCAATTGGAACCGGTACCGATGTCGCGGTAGAAGCAGCGGACGTAGTACTCATGTCAGGCAGTCTGCAGGGCGTCCCCAATGCGATCGCCCTGTCAAAAGCAACGATCGGCAACATCCGCCAAAACCTGTTCTGGGCCTTTGCCTACAACACCGCCCTTGTTCCGGTTGCGGCAGGTATCCTGTACCCGGCATACGGCGTACTCCTGTCACCCGTGTTTGCCGCCGGCGCGATGGCCTTGTCCAGCGTATTCGTTCTCGGTAACGCGTTGCGGCTGCGCGGCTTCAAGCCGCCATTACACGAATGAATGAAATGGGAGAAATACATGAATATCGGTGAGGCATCGAACGCATCCAGGGTTTCAGCCAAGATGATCCGCTACTACGAAGAGATCAAACTGATTCCGCATCCGGCACGCACCGACTCTGGCTACCGGGCTTATACCTCGGTCGACGTGCATCGCCTGCGTTTTATTCGGCGTGCACGGGACCTCGGCTTCCCGGTAACGGAAATCGTGGAACTGCTCAGCTTGTGGGACGACCGATCGCGCAAAAGCGCTGACGTCAAGCGCCTTGCGCAAGGACATATCGCTGACCTTGAAGAGCGGATCAGAAATTTACGTCTGATGGCCGATACCTTGCAGACCCTGAGCGACTGTTGCGCAGGCGACGAGCGGCCGGATTGTCCGATCCTCGCCACCTTGGGGGACAGGGCCGAAGAGCAGGGGCCTGCGGCAAGCCTCGCGCGGACGCCCGCTGGGAAGGACCTGGTTCAGACACAAGGGCGCCGGAATTGCTGCCCCGGCCGCACCCACGGCAGGGAAAGGAATAAAAAAAGCGAGGCAGAATCGCCTCGCTCAACCCTTTAGTTACAGGCTTCCCGGAGAATCAATGGCTGTCCCAGTACTGGCGGCGGTGGTCGCAGCTCGGGCAGCTGGCCACCGCCTCGTTGGTCCAGAACACGTGGGTAAGCGTGACGGAGCCGTCGTCATTGTGGCGCTGATACGTGGAGGCGCGGCCGTTGGCGGACTGCTTCATCAATGCACCCCAGCTGTTCGGATCGTCGCTGATGTCAACGTTAGCGCCGCCTTTCGCCGCCGGACCGACCGTCCCTGGTGTCGCGGCGACCGTGCTGGTCGAGTCGAGGTGCGAGTAAATGCTATTCAGCAAGGAAAAGTCGTGCGCGTTAGGCTTCGTGCTCACGGTGCTGGTGGCATACGCTCCGGTATTGGAGAAATAGTCCATGCACGAGTTCTGCGAACTGCCGTCCTCCGACTGGTGCCCCAGGCCAAAGGTGTGGGCCACCTCCTGACACATCACGTGCTCGCGTTCGTTGACGTTGTTGTACGTGGCCGCGTTGAAGTACGTATCGTTCATCTTGGCCGTGCCTTGCGTGATGTGGTCGCCGTTGATGTTGATCGACGCCAGGCCAAGCCAGCCGTTGTTCCCGTAGCTGGCATTGCAGACCTGGGTGGTGCCGGGCACCATTTTGCAGGTTCTGGCTGAAGTGCCGCCGGCTACGATGGCAGTGAGGACTGGAGTGTTGCCCGCATTCCAGTCGTTGGACGACTGATTCAGGCGCGCCGTCCAGGCGGACGTCGTCAGGTTATTACCGAGCTTCAGGGTGAACTGAGGCGTTGAGCGTGCCCAGTGGTAGCTGCCCCATGCATGGTTAGCGAGGGCGACATGACTCGCCGATACGCCTGCAGCGCCGATAGCAATTGCGAGTGCCAGGCGCTTGAATATCTTTTTCCGCATTACAATTTCCTCTCATTTTTATGGACGAATTGAAAATACATACATCAAGATACTGCTCAGGCAGAATATCCATCTAGAAGCAGATATTCAAACGGCACTTGAGATATTTGTTTTTTTGCCACATTTCCCGATCGTCGGCGCGGTGCGGCCTTCGATAGGTCACGCCGCCTGCTTCGTACTGGCTGAAGGAGCGAGACTCACTGCGGTACGGCTCACTGAACCCGGATGCATATTGGTAGGAGCCGTTGACTATCGGTATCGTGCGCGACGCGCTCCGCGGCCCTGTTAAAGTTTTTGCATGGTCGCGCTCCTACGCAAAATTTTCTTGTGTTCGTTGTTTCTCACGGTCGCATATCACGGTTATGCGAACGCAGTCGTTACGTGCCAGACGATGCAGGTCGAGCCAGGCGCGGATGGCGGTGATTGCCCCGAAATGAAAGGTAAGGCTGCCGCAACCGAAGACGACTGTTGCTGCCGGGGCGAACAGCTTTGTTGTTCAAGCGCGGTCGTTCCCTACGCGCCCATTCCCTCCCTCCCGTTACTGAGCGCGCCATCGATCCCTCCGGACCAATGGCGCCCGTTGCAGTCCCAGTTTTCCAGCTACATCCCTCCAGTTCTTGATCCACCCCCTCGTGCCTGACCCGGGAGGGAATTTCGCCACCTGAGCCGTAACCGGTCTGGTCTGCGTCTCGCTCCAACCGAACACAATTTCGACCGACAACGCTGCAAGTTCACCGCTCCGTATGCGTGGATTCGCCGGCGTTCGCCTGAACGATTTATTTATTGGGGTAGAACATGAAACGAATACCTGCTTCACTCAAGCAGCCGCTTCTGGCCGCACTAATTTTTTCGCTTGCTCTTACGGCTCGGGCCGACATCATCGTCTTCACCGACGAATCCCTGTTCTTGACCGCTTTGTCCGGATCCGTCGTCGACAGCTTTGATGACCTCGTACCAGAGGAACTTGGAACGCCGCTGACGCGGCTGGCCGGCGCCTACCGGTACCAGGTTTCTACCGGCCCCGGCGATGGCGGATTTTTTCCTGTTCTGAATGGCAGCGACGTCTATCTGGCCCCGACCCTTGCCGCTGACGTGGTCACGTTCAGCGGCTTTGGCCCTGGCGTTTTTGGTTTCGGCGGCAGCTTCTTCGCCACCGATGCCTACGGCGGATACATCCCGGACAGGTCGATCGAACTGACAGCAATGAACGGCACCGATATCGCGACTTACACCCTGACTGGATCGTCCCCATCCTCTTTCCTTGGGTTCCTGTCGTCGAGCCGGCTCACGGAGATCGCGATGCGAACCACGAACGAGCAAGGGAACGTCTACTGGGCAACTGCGAACAATGTTGTCGTGGCCGTTCCCGAACCATCTACCTACGCCATGTTCGGCGCCGGTATTGCCGTGCTCGCCGCCAGACGCCGGCGACACGCTTCCCGTACTTGAATCGAAACCCCGTTGTCATTCATACCATTCAAGGAGCAAAACATGAAAACCGCAATCAAGAAGATGAACTCTCGTTCTGTCGTGGCAGTGTCCCGCGCTTGTGCGCGTGGCGCTGTATTGGGCTTGGGCTTGCTTGCCGCCACTGTCGGCGTGGCGCATGCAGACGGTCCGGGACGAGGCAGTACCGCGCAGTTCGAAAAAAATTACCTGGTCTTCATTATCAACCATCATTATTCGGCGCTGCGCATGACCGAACTCGCCGCTGGTACCGATCCAATGCGTGACGCTCAAGTCGTTGCGCCGCAAGAGGGCACATCGCCAACGCCAGGGTTCGGCGCAACGCCACCCAAAGCGAGCGATGACGAAATCAGGTCGATGGCGCGGATGGCAAACCGTGAACAACGTGAGGAAATCGGTCGTGCTCAGCGCTTTCTGCGCGAATGGTATGGGATTCAATATCAGCCCCAACTTACCCCGGATGGGCGCCGAATGATTGCAATGCTCGAGGGGACGGCCGCCGGGGCCCAGTTCAACCAGGTTTTTCTGCGATCCTTCAGTAATCACCACCTGAGTGCACTGGCACCGAGCTTGCACTGCACGGTCAAGAGCGACCTTAGCCACGACGGGCTCCGCCGGTACTGCGAGAACATTGTCATCGTTCAGAAGAACGGTATCAACGATATGCGGGAGATGCTCTGCAAGAACTTTTCTGACTGCGGATTTATCCCGCTGACGGGCGACAAGCGTAAGGACAACGAGTTTTAAGCACAAAGCCAGGCTGGGATCCCGACGAGGGGTGCCGGCCTGCTTGATTCCTGGTTTCCTGTTCGTCATCGTGCGATCGGCGATCGGCGATCGCCCTGTGCGTGAACGTGTCGATACAATATATCGAGTGCCTGCCAAAAACCGGCATCGAGCCTTTTGGGAGCAGCAAAGGTGATAGCTCGACAATACCTTGGTCGAGACAATCAACAAGCTCTGCAAGGCTGAATCGATCCACCGCTGTGCTCCCTGGAACACCCGTGAGTCTGTCGAGCTGGCTAGTCGGAAAGGGTTTCGTGGTCTGACAGGCCGCTGAACCGATTAGATTTTCACCATTGTTTAGTACAACCTAAACTGAGCATCCCTGAAATGGATGCGTTACACATTTTCGCAGTTTAAGGTTGGCATAATTGACAACGACAGTAGACGGCCCTAGACTGCCCGTGACCATGAGACTTCCTCGCACATACAGACTGATTGCCGCAACAGTGGTGCTGTTCAGCATACTGTTCATGCAGCTTGCTGTGTCGGCATATGCATGCCCCGTGCTGAAGCCGGGGCATGACGCTCAGTCGACCTCGTCTGTGCATGTGACGCAAGCCGAAATGGTCGCATGCGAGGACATGGATATGGAACAGCCCAGCCTGTGCCATGCTTCCCACCAGACTGACAAGCAATCGCTCGACAAGCCTGCGACGCCACCCCCAATGCCCTTCGTGGCCGTCGGGTACGGGCTTCCGGTAAGCCTGAACACCTTGACCTTCCAGCCGCCCCGTGGCGCGCCTGTTCCCTCCTTCCTCGCCTACGCGACGGCGCCGCCGATAGCCGTTCGCAACTGCTGCTACCGCATTTGATTTTCCAGTTTGCTTGACTCCTCATCGCTGCACTCCTGTTGCCGGCGGTGTTACTCAATGCATTCTGGAGGTTTCATGTCGTCCCCACGTTTCATTGCGCCGCGCATGGCGCATCGTTCGGCCGCCCGGTCTTTTCGCGTAGTCTTACTTGTTGTATCGATTGTCACGGCCAATGGTGTGTTTGCCGCCGAGACGCCGTTGACCCTGGCCGAAGCCCAGCGGCACGCGGTCGAGCGATCGCGCATGCTGGCAGCCAAAGACTACGCTGCCCAGTCCTCACGGGAAATGTCGGTCGTAGCTGGCCAGCTCCCCGATCCGGTGCTGAAGCTCGGTATCGATAACCTTCCAATCAATGGACAAGACCGCTTCAGCTTGACGCAAGACTTCATGACGATGCGTCGCGTTGGTGTGATGCAAGAGCTGACGCGATCCGACAAACGTCGGCTGCGTGCCGAACGATTTGAGCGCGAAGCAGAAAAATCGATTGCGGAAAAGGCGGCTACGACCGCGGCAATCGAACGCGAGACCGCGCTGGCCTGGCTGGACCGTTTCTACGCCGAAGCCATGTTGACCGCACTTGCAGAACAGATCGATCAGGCGAAGCTGGAAATTCAAGCGGCGGAGTCAGCTTATCGGGGCGGTCGCGGTAGCCAGGCTGACATCTTCAGTTCACGCAGCGCACTGGCGGGGTTGGAAGACAAGGCAAGCGATATCAATCGCCGCATCGGCAACGCCAAAATCGCACTGGCACGGTGGATCGGCGACGCGGCGCAACAGCCGTTGGGCGACAAGCCGGCGGTCGATACCATCCGCCTAGACGAGGCCACACTCGACACCCAGCTTAACCATCACCCGGAACTTGCAGTGCTGGCCAGGCAGGAAGACATTGCAGTCAGTGAAGCGAATCTTGCAAGGGCCAACAAGAAAGCGGACTGGAGCGTCGAGGTCGCAGTACAAAAACGCGGCCCAGGCTATTCGGACATGCTGTCGGTCGGCCTTTCGGTGCCCCTGCAGTGGGACCAGAAAAACCGCCAGGACCGCGAACTGTCTTCGAAGCTGGCCCAGGTCGAACAGGCGAAGGCCGAGCGCGAAGATACCTTGCGTGCCCATGTTGCGGAAGTGCGTGCCATGTTGAACGAGTGGCATACGAACAGGCAGCGACAAACCCGCTATGAGGAAGAACTGACTCCTCTGGCCAACTCACGAACAACAGCCATCGCTGCCGCCTACCGGGGCGGAAAGGCCGCGCTGGCCGACATCCTCGCTGCCCGGCGCAGCGAAATCGACGTACGCCTGCAGGCTTTACAGCTCGCGCAGGAAACCGACCGCCTGTGGGCGCAACTGAATTTTCTCTTTCCCCGAAATGGCGGCTCCGCGCATTAAAACGCCGGGCGGACAAGGATTTTAAATGGATACTAAAAAGCTGACGATTGCCCTGCTCGTGGCAATTGCCGTGGGTGCTGGCGGCTACGGCCTGTACAAGTTCGGCATGCATCGAGGGATGGGTATGGCAAACGCCCCACAAGCGGCCACTACCCAGGGAACAAGTGTGAACCAGGCGCAGGGACGCAAGGTGTTGTACTGGCATGACCCGATGGTTCCAGGCCAGAAATTCGATAAACCGGGCAAGTCGCCCTTCATGGACATGGAACTGGTGCCCGTGTACGCGGACGAGGCTGGCGACGAGGGCAAGATCAGCATCAGTCCTCGAGTCGAACAGAACCTTGGCGTACGTACCGCCGAAGTCACGAAGAACAGGCTCGCCTCCAGCGTGGAAGCCGTCGGCAACGTGGCCTACAACGAGCGTGACGTCGCCGTGGTACAGGCGCGCAGTAACGGCTATGTCGAACGGCTCTTCGTGCGTGCAGCGCTCGACCCGGTAAAAAAGGGACAGCCTCTCGCGGCACTGTATGTGCCCGACTGGGTCGCGGCGCAGGAAGAATACCTGACTGTGCGCCAGATGAGAGGCCCCGGCACGGATGAACTGGTGGAAGGGGCGCGGCAGCGTATGCGTTTGGCGGGCATGACGGATGCGCAGATCCTTAGTGTCGAGTCCAGCGGCAAGGTGCAGGCCCGCTTGACCGTCAGCTCGCCGATCAATGGCGTCGTCGGAGAACTGACTGTCCGTGAAGGGATGACGATCGCATCGGGTGCGCCCATGTTCCGGATCAATGGGCTCGGCACTGTCTGGGTCAACGCCGAGCTGCCCGAAGCTGCGTCGGCGGCGGTACGTCCAGGCGCCCGGGTGGAAGCCCGCACACCTGCGCTGCCTGGCACGCTATTGCAAGGCAAGGTCAGCGCTATCCTGCCCGAAGTCGAAGCTGCAACGCGCACGCTGAAGGCACGTGTCGAACTGGCCAATCCTGGACAGCGACTGGTGCCAGGCATGTTCGCGACCGTGACTTTCACACCAGCGGCTAGCGCGGAGACCTTGACGGTGCCGACGGAAGCAGTGATCCAGACCGGTACGCGCAGTGTCGTCATGCTTGAACAAGGCCAGGGCAAATTCATGCCCGTCGATGTACAGATCGGCCGTGAGAGCAACGGCCAGACCGAAATCCTCAAAGGTCTTGACGTCGGGCAAAAAGTTGTTGTTTCGGGCCAATTCCTGATCGATTCCGAAGCCAGCCTGCGAGGCACCACGAACCGGCTGAGCGGGCCTGCGCCAGCGGGCGACGCCAAGCCAAGCTCTGGGCCGACGACGCATCGTGCCCACGGCAAGGTGGAAAATATCAACAAGGATGAAATCACGTTTTCTCACGATCCGATCCCAAGCATGAAGTGGCCGGCGATGACAATGGGGTTCAAGGTCCCGGCAGGAGGTGTACCGAAAAATCTGGCGGTCGGCGACACGGTGGACTTCGCGTTCCAACAGACCAAGGACGGAGCGTTCCAGATCACCAGCATTTCCCCTGCCGGCCCGTCGATGCAGGGCATGAGCGGAATGGGAGACACCAGGAAATGATCGCCAAACTTATTCGCTGGTCGATCCTCAATCGCTTCCTGGTCCTGCTTGCCACAGTCGGGATCACGGCCTGGGGCATCTACGCGCTGCAGCGTACTCCGCTCGACGCACTCCCCGACTTGTCCGACGTGCAGGTGATCATCCGCACCTCCTATCCGGGCCAGGCGCCGCAAATTGTCGAGAACCAGGTCACCTATCCGCTGACGACGACGATGCTGTCCGTACCTGGCGCGAAAACGGTGCGCGGCTATTCCTTCTTTGGCGACTCCTTCGTCTACATCCTGTTCGAGGATGGGACCGACCCCTACTGGGCGCGTTCGCGCGTGCTGGAATATTTGAATCAGGTGCAGTCGCGCCTGCCGCCACAGGCGAAAACCGCACTCGGTCCGGACGCCAGTGGCGTTGGCTGGGTGTACGAGTACGCCCTGGTCGACCGCAGCGGCAAGATGGACCTGTCGCAGCTGCGCGCGTTCCAGGACTGGTTCCTCAAGTACGAGCTCAAGACGGTGCCGAATGTGTCGGAAGTCGCAAGCCTGGGCGGCATGGTTCGTCAATACCAGATCGTTCTCGATCCCGACAAGCTGCGGGCCTACAACATCTCGCATAACGTCATCATTGATGCCGTGCAAAAGGCCAACCAGGAGGCCGGCGGCTCGGTGCTCGAGCTGGGCGAAGCCGAATACATGGTGCGTGCGAGCGGTTACCTGCAATCGCTGGATGACTTCCGCAAGATTCCACTGACAACCTCGGCGGCGGGTGTTTCCGTCCGGCTGGGTGACGTCGCGCGCATCCAACTGGGGCCGGAAATGCGGCGCGGCATTTCCGAACTGAACGGGGAGGGCGAAGTGGCCGGCGGCGTCATCGTCATGCGCTCCGGGAAAAATGCGCTGGAAACCATCGATGCGGTGAAAGCCAAACTGGCGGACCTCAAGCCGAGCTTGCCGCCCGGCGTGGAGATCGTGCCGACCTATGACCGCTCGCACCTGATCCAGCGGGCTGTCGACAACCTGCGAGACAAACTGGTCGAAGAATTCATCGTCGTCGGGCTGGTCTGCGCGATCTTCCTGTTCCATCTGCGCTCCGCGCTGGTCGCAATTGTGACACTGCCGATCGGTATCCTGATCGCCTTTATCGTCATGCATTACCAGGGCGTGAACGCCAACATCATGTCGCTCGGCGGTATCGCGATCGCGGTAGGCGCGATGGTCGACGCCGCCGTGGTCATGATCGAGAACGCACACAAGCATATCGAGGCGTGGAATCACAGTCATCCCGGAGCAAAACTTGAGGGAGAAGCCCGCTGGCGGGTCATCGGAGACGCAGCCGCCGAAGTTGGCCCGGCACTGTTCTTTTCGCTGCTGATCATCGTGCTGTCGTTCATTCCGGTGTTCACGCTGGAGGCGCAGGAAGGACGGCTGTTCTCCCCACTTGCCTTCACGAAGACCTATTCCATGGCAGCGGCCGCGGGCCTCGCCGTGACCTTGATCCCGGTCCTGATGGGCTACCTCATCCGTGGACGGATTCCTGATGAACAGAAGAACCCGCTGAATCGCTTCCTGATCGCTGTCTACCGGCCCTTGCTCGATGGCGTGCTGCGCTTTCCAAAGGCGACCCTGGTCGCTGCCGCCGTGATCGCCGTCATCACCGTCTGGCCGATGACGCGGCTCGGTGGCGAATTCATGCCGCCTCTCGACGAAGGCGACCTCCTGTACATGCCGTCGGCGCTGCCAGGGCTTTCGGTGGGCAAGGTGTCGCAGCTGTTGCAGCAGACGGACCGCCTGATCAAGACGGTACCGGAAGTGCAAAGCGTCTTCGGCAAGGCTGGGCGGGCCGAGACGGCCACCGATCCTGCACCACTCGAGATGTTCGAGACCACGATCCAGTTCAAGCCTCGGGATCAATGGCGGCCGGGAATGACCACGGATAAGCTGGTCGAGGAGCTCGACCGCGTGGTCAAGGTGCCTGGGCTTTCCAACATCTGGGTGCCGCCGATCCGGAACCGCATCGACATGCTGGCCACCGGCATCAAGAGTCCGGTCGGCGTCAAGGTAGCCGGTACCAGCCTGCAGGAGATCGACCGCGTTGCCGGAGAAATTGAGCGGATCGTCAAGACGGTGCCAGGTGTGTCCTCTGCACTTGCCGAACGCCTCAACGGAGGACGTTATGTCGACGTCAACATCAACCGCGACCAGGCAGCACGCTACGGCTTGAATATCGCCGACGTCCAGAGCGTCGTGTCGGCGGCGATTGGGGGCGACAACATCGGCGAGACTGTCGAAGGCCTGCAGCGCTTCCCGATCAATGTCCGCTATCCGCGCGAAATCCGGGATTCAGTCGAAAACCTCCGCCAGTTGCCGGTCCTGACGCCGCGCGGCGCACAGATTCGCCTGGGAGATGTAGCGGCGATCCGCATCAATGACGGCCCGCCCATGCTCAGGAGCGAAAACGCACGCCTGTCCGGCTGGGTGTACGTCGACATCCGGGGGCGGGACATGAACTCGGTGGTGCGGGACATGCAGCAGGCTGTCGCCAAGGAGGTCAAGCTGCGGCCTGGCTACTCGATTTCCTGGTCGGGTCAGTTCGAATACCTGGAACGCGCCAGCGCGAAGCTCAAGGTTGTCGTACCGGCGACGCTACTGGTGATCTTCGTCCTTCTCTACCTGACATTCAAGCGCTTCGACGAAGCCGTCCTGATCATGGCTACCTTGCCGTTCGCACTGGCCGGCGGTATCTGGCTGCTCTGGATCCTCGGGCATCACCTCTCGGTCGCCAGTGCGGTCGGCTTCATTGCGCTCGCCGGCGTGGCGGCCGAGTTCGGGGTGATCATGCTGCTCTACCTGAAGCATGCCTGGGAAGCCCGCCTGGCTGCCGGCAAGTCATCCGAAGCTGATTTGCTGGATGCCATTCGGGAAGGGGCGGTACAGCGCGTGAGGCCGAAGGCCATGACTGTGGCGGTGATCATCGCAGGCTTGGTACCCATCATGATCGCGTCGGGTACCGGCTCGGAGATCATGCAACGTATAGCCGCGCCGATGGTTGGCGGCATGTTGTCCGCGCCATTGCTGTCGATGTTTGTGGTCCCGGCTGTCTACCAGTTGATGCGCCGACGTGAGTTAAGGAAAGAAAATGCGCGGAAGCCTGTCCACCGGGAGCCCAGCTATGAAACCACATGAGGTAGCGCTGCACGGTGGTTCAAGGGCCGCTCTATCGGCAGCGCCAGAGCGTAGGGGGCAACGCTCGATCGCCGTCAGGTTCTGCCCGGCGAGAGCCGAATGACGGAGGCGTGCATGGAAATGGCTAACAAGTCAAACGAGCTCGCGATCCTTAATGAATTCGTCGCCTGAATTTCGTCGCAACAACGTGTCGGTCCATCGGGACCGCACGCCTTTATTTACCACTGTAAGGAGAAATCCCATGAAACGCTTTGCCCAATTAGCCATTATTTCTGCACTGTCCATCCCTGGGGCCACGTTCGCCCAGTCGGGCGATATGAAGGGTATGGAGATGAAAAATGGTTGCATGGACATGAAGGATATGAAAGGCATGGACATGAAGGATATGAAAAACATGAACATGCAGGAATGTAAGAACATGATGAAGGAACACACTGCCGACAGCAAAGCTCAGGGCGCGCACAAGCAAGGCACTGTGCACAAGACATCAGCCGTGATTAAAGCGGTGGATCCGGTTAACAGCAAGGTGACACTTGACCACGACCAGGTAAAGACCCTGAATTGGCCTGCAATGACGATGACTTTCGGCGTCAAGGAGAAGTCCTTGCTCGACAAGCTTGCAGTCGGCAAGAAAGTAGACGTTGAATTCACCCAGCAAGGATCGAACTACGTCGTTTCAGCGGTCAAATAAAGAGGCATACGGACGTCCAGCGCGTGCTCTATTCGTCAGCACAGTGACAAACCGGATAGCCACGCCTGCGGGCGTGCCGGCGTCGCTGTGCTGATGTTGAATGGGCTGTGGCGATTCAGTGTCCTGGCTGCGATGCTGCCTCAAAAGACCGGTGCAAGAAAAACCGAGAAGTGCATTCGCAGCAGCCATCGCACGTTGCGCATTAGCCTGCAGGTTTGTTCCTGGTACCAAGAGCACTATTTGCGTGCTTTTACCAGATTAAACCCAAAGCCGAGTCCAGCTGCCACCAGCAACACCAACTGCGCCCCATAGGTCTGCATCGTTGGATACAGCCCTATGACAGGCAGGCGCGGCCCGGTGGTCGGTGTGGCCGTCAGCCACCCGGCTTCCTGCAGCCCGGCGATTCCTTTGCCGACCAGCACGACTGCCAATGCGGCCACCAGTACCGAACTGAACGAGAAAAATTTACCGATCGGCATGCGGGCACTGGTGCGCAGGAAGACGGCAGCGATTACCGCCAGCAGGACAAGGCCCGTAGCGAAGCCGCCTAATAGTGCGGGGCCGTTACCGTCGGCCGCAAGTGCGGAATAGAACAGCACGGTTTCGAAGACTTCCCGGTAGACGGCAATGAAGGCAAGGGCGAACAAGGCCCAGGCCGAGCGTTTCTCCATCGCTGCCGTGGGTTCTGTCGCATTGTTGAGCGCGAAGCGCATTTTTCCAGGCCAAACATGGCCGCGGCTTATGCTGGACGAACCAGTCCCGCCAGCGCATAGAATTGGTCGGCAGCTGACATAGTGGCAGCGCCATCGATCGCAAACTGGTTCTTGCGGATCATGTGCATGAGCTCAATGCCAGCGAGCACATTGCTGGCTGCGCGAAACGACTTGAAGCCCAACATCGGCCTGGTCACGCGTTTGATCGCGCGGTGGTCCTGTTCGACGATGTTGTTGAGGTATTTGACCTGGCGTACGGTAATTGAGACCGTCATACCGCCATTGATCTCGTCAATCGCAGCCTTGTTGGCGCCGCTTTTGTCCATCGCGATCTTGTCGGGCGTGCCGTTCCCACGCATGGTCTTCTCGAAGAATCGCTTGGCGGCTGCCATGTCGCGGTGTGCCGTCAGAAGGAAGTCGACGGTTTTGCCTTCCTTGTCGACGGCACGGTAGAGATACTTCCAGATGCCCTTGACCTTGATGTACGTCTCGTCCATTCGCCAGCTGGTGCCGACCTGGCGCTTGTGCTTGTGTGACAGCTTCTCAATCAGCGGCAGGAAACGGACGGCCCAACGATTGATCGTAGAGTGGTCAACCGACACGCCTCGCTCTTCCATGATCTCCTCAATGTGGCGGTAACTCAGCGGGTAGGCCGCGTACCAACGGATGCAGACCAGGATGACATCGATTGGGAAACGCATTCCTTTGAAGCTGAGCATGTCAATCGTTAATTCTGTGGGCGTCACAGTCTACCCGACCTGGCAGCCACGTCATCAACGCGACAAAACCTCCGAGCGAGCGAATCGAGGCTTTGAGGTGCGCGCCCTATTGGTGAGGCTAGGCGCTAATGGGCATGTCCGCTGTGCGGTGACGAAATTGTACAGGAGCTTTGAACAAAAAACACTCCTGTCAGGAAACAAGTTGAACGATTAGATAACGGTGCCCTACCCTTCAAGCCCGCCGACCAGCGCCAGGCGGCAACCCGACCGTTTTAGAACCGGGCCCCAACTCGTAATCGTGTACACCGCGTCGGTCTTGTCGATCACGACCCCAGCTTGCTCCTGAGCAGACGCGATCATCCTCGTGACGGTCTTCTTGTCTAGGCCTGTCAAGGCGCTCACCTTCACCAGTGTTGCCGGCGTCGTCGCGTCGATAGCGCCCAATACCAGTAGCATCCTGCGCAGGTCAAGCTTTGGGTATCGTGGAACTTGGGTCATCTGGACGCTTGCCGAGCAGGAATCGGCCAATTATAGCGGCAGCCAGCCCCGACCTTACCGATGTGTTCTCTCGATGAGATTGAGTTCGTCCAACGCCCGGAAAATATACGCTTTCGGGAGGCGTTGTCGCATCTCGACGTCGAGCGCGAACGCGTAAGGTGTCGGGCGCCGCTGACCTTTGAAGCATGCAATCACGCTGGCTTGGTATGGACCCTGCGGAGGGTTGACCTCGGCCTCGGCGATGCTGGCCGCCACTTCTTCAGCGCTTTTCCATTTCCAGCGAAGCATCTCGCCACCTTCGTATAATGGGGAGCACTCATCCCGCTCGATCTGGCGACTTAGGTCGGGCCGCCGAGTTGGCTGGCCTATTTGCATTGTTGATCGGCGTGCAGCCTGCGCCAGCTCCACTTCATGTTGCCTGGCCGCCTGCAGCGCTGCCATGCTCTCAAGCTCAATACGTTCCGTCTCCAGCCTATCAATGAATGCCGCAGTGTTCTCGACAAGAACCTGCCTTTCTTCGGCAGTAAGAAGCCTGCCGGTTCCCGATCCGTATTGCGGCGAGCCGGTCGACGACGCATGGCCGTACAGGCGTCCATAGCATTGCGACCCCAGCACTTTGAATTCCAGTCCAGTCAGGACTACGTGGATGCGTTTGTAGACGGAATGGCCGCATCCTTCTGCCTGACACTGGATC
>Ga0308163_10000862_pt1 | contig 41241 bp, 40 predicted proteins | sample PhyTR1_FD_201037 | JGI IMG/M metagenome (GOLD analysis project Ga0308163, IMG submission 201037) | Phyllosphere microbial communities from UC Gill Tract Community Farm, Albany, California, United States - DLSLT.R1 | ecosystem: Host-associated > Plants > Phyllosphere > Unclassified | place: USA... | reverse complement strand
CGAAGCAAAGGCCCGATTCTTGTATGGCTACCCGATCCCGAAGCAATTTCTTTGGTGACTTTCTTTTTTGCGAAAAGAAAGTTACCGCCACCGGCGTAGGGTCTCACCCCGAAGGGGATCAAAAGAACGCCGGCATAAATAACAAAAGCCGCCATCAAAAAATGAACAGCGGCTTTAAAAAAACAGAAAAACAAATTCAGTGATGCCGCATCTTGGACCGCAGCCGAGCAATAGACTGCGAATGCAACTGACAAACCCGGGACTCGGTAATCCCCAGCACAGCAGCAATCTCCTTGAGATTCATATCATTCTCATAATACATACTCATGATGTACTGCTCCCGCTCAGGCAGATGCTTGATGGCATCAACCAAAGCAGACCGCAACCGCTGATCCCGCAACTGCTGCATCGGATCGACTTCCGGATCATCCGCATGCCGATCGAGAAACCCATCCCCGTCCTCGTCGTGCGACATATCCTCGATATAGACGAGCTGCGTCCCCCGCACCTTGGCCAGCAGGCTCTGGTACTCGTCCAGCTCCATCCCCATCTCGGCCGCGATCTCGGACTCGAGCGGCGTCCGCCCCAGCTTCTGTTCCAGCCGGTGCATCGCCCGCTCGATATCCTTCTGGCTCTTGCGCGAGCCGCGCGACATCCAGTCGCCTTCCCGCAGCTCGTCGATCATCGCCCCGCGAATCCGCTGGGTCGCAAAGGTCTCGAACTGCACTCCCTGCGCCGCCTGGTAGCGCGTCAGGGCTTCGGCGAGACCCATCATGCCGACCTGGATCAGGTCGTCGATCTCCACATTGGGAGGCAGCTTGGCGATCATGTGATGCGCCAGCCGACGTACCAGGGGTACGTACTGCTTGAGCATCGCTTCGCGGTCGAGCTGGCCTTTGGCGGTGTACATCAGTGGCTCCGGACGGAACGGTCGAAACGGGCGAAAAGGGCTGCGTCGGGCGACGGCGCCAGCGGCGTGGCCACCGTGGCGAGCGTAGCCGCGCCTTCGATGAGCCGCAAGGCGAGGCGGTGGATTTCCGCCGACGCCGGAGCGCCGTCGGCCGCCGCGCGAACCCGCAGCACATCCACTTCGCGGCCCAGCCAGTGGGCGGCGCAACGCGCCAGGTTGTCGCGTGCGGCCTGGGCGATGCCGGCCGTGGCGATGCCCGGCCGGGTCACCACCGAGGCGATGGTCGGCGTGATGCCGGCTTCGGCCAGCACCTTCAGGTCTTGCCAGGCGGCCAGCAGGCTGGCCTTGTTCGGCGCGGCGGCCAGCACCGGCGCGATGGCGCAGTGGCGAGCCCAGCCCGCCAGCACGTCCGAGCGACCGAACAGGATGGCGATGTCGTAGGCACGCAGGCCGCGGCCCAGGCGTGCGCAGGCGTCGGCGCGGGGCGTGAGGTCGGCTTCGGTGAGGCTGTCCAGGCCCCGGCGCGCCGGGAAGATGGCCAGCTCCGGGCCCAGCGACGAGGCGGCCGGGTCGTAGTCGTCGTCGGCCAGCAGGCTGCCGTCGAGCAGGCCCTTGAGGCCGGGCATCTCGAAGCTCTCGGCGCCGCCGGCGTCGAGTACCGCGACGCGGTAGCCCAGCGCCTGCAAGGCGTCGCACAGCTGCCACAGCAGCGGCATTTCGGTTTCGGTGTCGCCGTGGCCGATCAGCGCGGCCAGGCGGGGAGCGCTCTGCGGCATCTGCAAGCGCAGGCCGGCGCCCTGGTCGAGGCAGGACTCAAGCATTCAGCATGCTCCCCTGGGCGCCGGAGGCGTCCGACGAGAAGAAGAAGCTCAGGTCGGCGGCCTTGGGGTCGAAGGCCGACTTGGCGGGCGAACGCATCGAGGCGCGGACCAGCTGGCCGGCGTCGGCTTCTTCCCAGTCTTCCGGCACGCGCTGGCCGTTGGTGACGCCGCGCAGCACCAGCTGGTGGCGGATGAGCGCGTCGACCGCCGGGGCGAGCTTCACGGCTTCGTCCACCTTCGAGAGGATGGCCTGTTGCGAGCCGCTGGTCTTGAAGGAGGTGACGACTTCGTCCAGGGTGTCGCCGTGGCCGCCGGCGTTGAGCACCAGCAGGCGCTGCACGCCGGGCAGGTCGAGCACGTCCATCATGTCGCGCTTGCGCGGGTCGCGGGGCGCGACGCCGGTGGTGTCGATGAGGACCATCTTCTTGTTGGCCAGCAGGCCGAGCAGGTCTTGCAGGGCGGCGCGGTCGTGCGCCAGGTGGGCGACGACACCCAGCATGCGGCCGTAGGCGCGCAGTTGTTCGTGGGCGGCGACGCGGTAGGTGTCCAGCGTGATCAGGCCGACGCTTTGCGGGCCGTACTGGCGGGCGCACTGGGCGGCCAGCTTGGCGGCGGTGGTGGTCTTGCCGACGCCGGTCGAGCCGACCAGCGCGAAGATGCCGCCTTCGGTGGCCAGCGGTTGTTCGGCGGTGCGCAGGTTGCGCTGCAGCACATCCATCAGCCAGCGCACGGCTTCACCGGCGTTGGCTTCTTGCGGCAGGCGTTCCAGCAGGGCGCGCGCCAGGGCGGGCGAGTAGCCGGAGCGGATCAGCTTGAGCATCAGGTTCGACTGGATCGGGTCCTGCTTGGCCTGGCCGAGCCATGCCAGGGTGTTGAAGCGGTCTTCGATGAGTTCGCGCATGGAGGCCAGCTCGTCGACCACGCCCTTGGCGGGTGCGGTGACGATCGGCGCCGGGGCGGCGCGGCGCTGGGCTTGCGGTGCGGCGGCGGCGCGGGCGGCGGCGGCAGCCGGCAAGGCGTGGTTGGCGCGGGGCTGGCCGGACAGTGCCGGGGCCACCGAACGCTCCATGCGCTCGACGCGCTCGGCCACCGGCATCACCAGCGGCGCCGGGTCGGCCAGGGCTTCGTCGGCCGCCAGGCCTTGCGCCTGGCCGCAGAGGGCTTCGTGGCGGCGGCGCAGCATGCGCTCGCGGACGTATTCCTGGAACGACAGCGTGCTCATCGCCATCTGTTCGGTGTCTTCCTGCACGCTGTTGCCACGCGCCGGCACTGCGGCGGGCGATGCGTTGCGGGCCGCGCCGAGGGCCGGGCGCTGCTCGACCTGGGCGGCGGCGCGTGCCTGCAGCTGGCTGGCGGGCGCGGCGGCCGGGCGGGCAGCGGCGGCGGCGGCGGGCCGGGCGGCCGGCCGGGGCAGGGCGGGGGCGGCCGGTGCGGCGCCTTGTTCCAGGTCCGACAGCGAATCTTCCGCGGTGGCGACCACTTCGATGCCGCCGGCGACCGGGCGGTTCGACAAAATCAGCGTGCCTTCGCCGAAAGCGGCGCGGGCCTTTGCAAGGGCTTCGCGGGCGGTGGCGGCAGTGAAACGGCGGATGTTCATCAGTTGGCTCCTCGGAGGATCGGGCCGATGCGGATCGAATGGGTTTCAGGAATCTCGCTGTGGGCGAGCACCTGCAGGCGGGGCGCCACGCGGCGCACCAGGCGGGCCATGGCGCTGCGGATCTGGTCGGGGACCAGCAGGCAGGCGGGCAGGCCGATTTCTTCTTGCTTGAGCGCCACTTCGGCGGCCGACTTGGTCAGCATCTCGGCCACGCCCGGATCGAGCGAAGGGCCGTTGTTGCTGCCCAGGGCCTGCACCAGCAGGCGCTCCAGGTTGGGTTCGATGGCGATCACGCTGAGTTCGCGTGCCTGGCCATAGATCTGCTGAACGATGGACGGTGCCAGTGCCACACGGATGCGGCGGGCCAGCTCGGCCGGGTCCTGCGTGGCGCCGGCGTGTTCGGCCAGCGTCTCGATGATGGTGCGGATGTCGCGGATGTGCACCGACTCGTCCAGCAGCAGCTGGAGGACCTTCTGGAACACTGCGATCGACACCATTTTGGGAACCACTTCTTCGATCAGTTTCGGGGCCAGCTTGGCGACGTGTTCGACCAGTTGCTGGGTTTCGGTCCGGCTCAGCAACTTGGCTGCCTGGACTTGCATCAAGTGTGACAAATGCGTGGCCATCACGGTTTCCGAATCAACCACGGTAAAACCTGCCATTTGCGCCGCTTCCTTCTGCCGTTCGTCGATCCAGTGCGCCGGCAGGCCAAAAGCCGGGTCGGTCGTGGGCGTGCCGATCAGGGGGGTGGAGATGCCGCCCGGGTTGATCGCCAGGAACATGCCGGGGAAGGCCTCGCCCTCGCCCACCACCACGCCGCGCAGGGTGATGCGGTAGCCGCTGGGCTTGAGTTCGAGGTTGTCGCGCACATGCACGGCCGGCGGCAGAAAGCCGACTTCCTGGGCGAACTTGCGGCGCACGCCCTTGATGCGGGTCAGCAGGTCGCCCTGGCGGTTCTTGTCGACCAGGGTGATCAGGCGGTAGCCGAGTTCCAGGCCGAGCAGGTCGACCGGTTGCAGGTCGTCCCAGCTGGCTTCGCCGTCGTTGGTGGCGGCGGCGGCCTGGGCGGCGGCGGCGGCTTCCTGGGCGGCGACCTGCTTCGGGTCCGGCGGGGGCGGGCGCTTGGACATCTTCCAGGCCCAATAAGACAGCCCGCCGCCGATGCCCAGAAACACCAGGTGCGGCATGCCGGGAATCAGGCCCAGCGCCAGCAGGATGCCGCCGGTGATGCCCAGCACGCGGTGAGAGTTGAACAGCTGGGCGATCACCTGGCCGCCGACGTCTTTCTCCTTGCCGACGCGCGAGATCACCATCGCCGCGGCCACCGAGATCAGCAGGCCGGGAATCTGCGCCACCAGCGCGTCGCCGACGGCCAGCAGGATGTAGGTGTCGGCGGCCTTGCCGGCGGACAGGTCGTGCTGTAGCACGCCGATGGCGAAGCCGCCGATGATGTTGATCAGCAAAATGATGATGCCGGCCATGGCGTCGCCGCGCACGAACTTGCTGGCACCGTCCATCGAGCCAAAGAAGTTGGCTTCCTCGCCCACTTCGGCGCGGCGCTTGCGGGCTTCCTTCTCGTCGATCACGCCGGCGTTCAGGTCGGCGTCCACCGCCATCTGCTTGCCCGGCATCGCATCCAGGGTGAAGCGGGCAGACACTTCGGCGATCCGCTCCGAGCCCTTGGTGACCACCACGAAGTTGATCACCACCACGATCGCGAAGACGATCAAGCCGACGGCGAAGTTGCCGCCGATCAGGAAGTGGCCGAAAGCCTCGATCACCGCGCCGGCGGCGCCCGGGCCCTGGTGGCCTTCGAGCAGCACCACCCGGGTGGAAGCCACGTTGAGCGACAGGCGCATCAGGGTGGTCAGCAGCAGCACCAGCGGGAAGGCGGCGAAGTCGAGCGGCTTGACCATGTAGGCGGCCACCATCATCACCATCAGCGCGATGGCGATGTTCATGGTGAAGAACACGTCGAGCAGCCACGACGGCATCGGCAACACCATCATCGCCAGGATCATCACCACGAATAGCGGCGCCGCCACGCCTTTGATGGCGTCTCCGTTGGCGCCCAGCCAGGTGCGGGCGTTGATGACACGGGCTTTCATCGGCGGGCTCCTGCGGCGGCGGCGGCGGGTGGGGCGGGGTGGCGGTGTGCGGTCATGGGGCGTGTGGGGTGCCCGGCCATTGTCGGAAACGTCCGACTTTTCTAAAGCCCGATAAGGGGCGGTTCCGGGGGGTGTCTCGGGTTTTTCGGGGGCGCCGGCAAACCTTCGCGACCGCTCGGCGCTGCAACGGGCGCCTGCCCTAGGTTCGAGCTTCCTGGCCGTTTTGCGACGAGGAAGGCGCGGCTTTCACAGGCCGTCCCGCCCGGAAGCGGCTGTCGCTGCCGGCGCCGATTAACTCAAATTATATTTATGACGAATATGCCGTTGCCGCAGGATAAGCGCTCGTATTGGATGTTGCCGCAAGCGCCGGAGGATGGGGGGTATTACAACTATGGAACCCCGGCGGACGGGGCGGGGCAATATTGTCACCCGAATCTGTTGAATCTAATATTCATGGTGGGATTCAAGTGGGCTGAAATAGACGACCGGCGTTTTGGCGTGGGGAATGTCAGCCTTGCGGAAGGGCCGAAATTTGACCCGCATGACGGACATAAAACTGGTTTGCAGGTAGATGTTCGAGCTTTGAGAAAAGACGGGAAAAATCTTGCTGTGACTTATCGCGATGTCGCGTATGACCGTGAGGGGACCGCCAAGCTCTTGGATTGTTTTTTTAGCACTGGCCTCGTGGCTGGCATCCTATTCAACGACCTTAGTATTCCGAGAGTTAAATATGCGGCGACGCATGACAATCATTTTCACGTCGCTGTAAGGTGATGTGAATAAGAAAGGTTGGCCAATTTTAATGACGATTTTGGCTTTGGTTGGAGCGCAGGCGCAAGAGCCGGAAAAATCTTCATCTTGGGAGCAAGAGTATTACTACGGCAAGCACCCGGCCTTGAGCGGCACCTATAAAATATATGGAGGCGAGCTGGGGGATGTATACGAGCCGAAATCTGGAGATGCAAAAGTCTCTTTTTACTTTGATGGAAAAGCTGCCGCGGATATTTTCAAAAAAATGGGCAAAGACTCTAAAAATATCCTCTGCTTCGAGTCTGGCGAAAGGTTTCGTGAAAAGGGTGATCTCATGTGTCGCCGAAACCGAAGTGGTAGATATTCGTGCAGTGTCGGCGTAGATATAAATAGCGGCAAAAGTATTCCTGCAACCGGTTGTTGATTAATGGCAAACAGAACAATTTTAAGCAAATGACACAAGATATATTCCTCTCCATCGACGGAATTTCCGGCGAATCACAAGACGCAGACCATATGGGCGAAATGGAAGTGACCAGCTGGCATTGGAAAATCCATCAGCATTCCAACCTGCTGGCCGGCCCGGGTGGCGGCGCTCCCCGGGCCAGCGTGGAAGACTTGGTAATCCTCCACCAGATCGACCGATCAAGCCCGAATCTCATGACGTACTGTCTCAATGGGCGCCGTATCGCGCAAGCCGTATTGACCATGCGCAAGGCAGGCGGTGCGCCTCTGGATTTTTACCGGATCACCATGGATAACGTGATGATCACCACCGTCGAACCATCCGGAAGTGCGGGCGGGTTTTACGAACAGATCAGTCTGTCATTCTCGAAAATCAGGCAGGAATACATTCTCCAGAACAAACTAGGCGGCAGCGCCGGCATGGTGACCGGCGCATTCGATATTCGCAACAATATGCAGGCCTGACGCTATCAGGCAGCCGCGTCGTCGATCTTCTTCGCCTTGGCAGCCAGCGCCGCCGGATTATGCGGATCGAGTTCCGGCGGCACCTCCGGCACCGGCAGTTCGCCAGGCATCGCAGCCTCGCCGCGCATCGCGGCCTTCAGGCGGTAAACGTAAGCGAGCACTTGGGCGACCGCGTTGAAAAGGGTCGAGGGAATCGGCCGGTCGAGATCGGCATGGGCATACAGCGCCCGGGCCAGCACCGGAGACTGCAGCACCGGAATGCCGTGTTCCTTTGCAATATCGCGGATTTTCATCGCCAGCAGATCCGAGCCTTTGGATATGACATGCGGCGCATCCATTCCAACCTCGTCGTAGCGCATCGCCACGGCGTAGTGGGTGGGGTTCATCAGGATGAAGTCGGCCTCCGGCACTTTTGCCACGCTGGCGCGGTTGGCGATTTCGCGGGCTCGCTGGCGAATCGCGCTCTTGATATGCGGGCTGCCTTCCGCGTTCTTGTGTTCCTGCTTCACTTCCTCGTGCGACATCTTCAGCCGCTTCTTCAGGAAAAAGCCCTGCAATGGAACGTCGACCACGGCGGCGGCAAATACCACCAGCAGCATCATGCTCACGCCCGATTTCAACCAGTCGCCAAGGTCGCGCAGCGCCATGACCGAGGGTTGCATCACCAATGACGTGACGCGCTGCAAGCTGTCGCGCATGAATATCCAGGTGACGAAGCACAGGATGGCGGTCAGCACCGAGAGTTTGGCGATATTGAAGAGCTGCTGTTTGGAAATGAGGTTGCCCAGGCCGGAAATCGGGTTCAGGCGGCTGAAATCCGGAGTAATCGGTTTCAGGCTGGCAATCCAGCCGCCCGAGGCGATGGCGCCGACCACTGCCGCCCCGCCCACCAGCACGGCGAAAACCAGGGAAATGATCAGGCCCAGCATGCCCATGTCGGTGGCGCGAACCATCATGGAGGCGGGTTCGGCGAGCGTCTTGGCATCGAAACGCAGTTGCTCGATCAGCGCGAGTTGCAGGCGGTCGAACACGGTGGGAGCGAGCAGCGCCACCGCCACCGCGCCCGCGCCCAGCACCGCCAGGTTGGCCAGGTCGCGCGAGCGCGGCGCCTGGCCGTCGTCCTTGGCCTTCTGCAGCTTGTGCGCGGTGGCGGGTAGGTTGCGATCTGAACTGGATTCCATGTGGCGGCGAGGTCCTGTGGGGTGCCGTCATTGTCGGAATCGGGAGGGGTTTCTAAAGGCAGATAAGACGGTGTTCCGGGGCTTTTCTGTCGGCTGCGGAGGCGCCCTGACCTTGCCGAGAGCCTGCCGAATATGCTGATGCCGCAAAAACCAATTCGGATAGTTTTTCCGGGTACATCGTCTATGGGATGAATATCCTGATGGACTGGAGGTCAGGTGAAATGAGATTTTTTTATCGATGGCGCCATCGGATATTCGGTATTTTAATTTTTACCTTTACCGTGTTCGCGCATGCTTGCAAACCTGGAGAAAGTTTTGACGTTTTCTTTGGCCGGGAGTCTGCAATTCTTTCTAGTGGGCAGCAGGAACAATTGGCTTCGTGGACAGGGAAAGTTCTAACGAATTACCCTTGCCACGATAGCTTGCTGATGGTCGGCAGCGTTGAGCGAGGTGAGGAGGGAGGCGAAACACTCCGTCGGCAGCGTGAATTAACGGTTCGCCTGGCGTAGATAGACATGAAATTCACAAAAGTCGAAGTTGATGTCTACGACCAATTACCTGCGCTTCCGCCTCGGCCACTGGATGGCGATGGGCGAAACTATAACCAAAGTGTTGGAATAGATTTTATTCCGGGGTGCCCGCATCGATGCCAGTGTCAAGCGAGCCGAAAAGATAGAAAGCAGCGACATTAACTGAGCGACCCCACGGATTAATGTCGCTGATGTCCGAGCGCTAGAACCCCAGGCTGGCCAGCAAATCATCCACTTCCGACTGGCTGGTCACCACTTCCCCGGATTCCTTCTCCGAATCCACCACGGGCCCGTTCAGCTTGGGGTGCGACGGCTCCGGTAATCCCTCCACCGCCACTTCGGCATCCGCCGCCGCCGTCACCGCAGCGGCCGACGCCGCCGTAGCCGCCGCCGCCGCTTCGGGCGCCGCGCTGCCGGGAGGCGCGGTCTGGATCAGCAACTGGATCAGCTGGTCCTCGATATTCGCCGTCAGGCTCACCACGCGGGCGATGACCTGGCCGGTAAGGTCGTGGAAATCCTGCGCCATCATGATTTCCGTCAGGTGGCCGTCGGCCTCCTGGGTGGAACGCTCCACCGCCTCCAGAAAATTCATGATCCTGCCCGTGGCGACCGCCGCGACCGGGTCCTTCTTGACGCTGGCGACCATGGCCCGCGACTCGTTCAGGATGAATTCGTGGTTTTCCTTGGCCAACTCCACCCGGTTCAGCACCTTCTCGGCGGCATCGCTGGTGAGGCGGGCGATATACGAGAGGCGGCTCTTGGCGTCAGGCATCTCGCCCACGCTTTCGCGCAAGCGGTCGGCAAAACCCAGCGCGTTCAAGGAGTCGTGCAACTGACGCGTCAGCTGGCCGATCTTCAGGTGGACGATCTCCGACGCTACCGGCATGCCGCCGGCAGGCACGGGCAAGGAATCGCCGCTCATGCCACCAACCCCGTTTTCTTCAGGATGTTGTTGACCTTGTCCTCCAGCGTCGCCTTGGTGAAGGGTTTGACGATGTAGCCGGCGGCGCCACCCTGGGCTGCGGCCACGATGTCTTCCTTGCGGGCTTCGGCGGTGACCATCAGCACGGGAAGGTGCTTCAGCTTCTCGTCTCCCTTGATGCTCGACAGCAACTCGAAGCCGTTCATGTTGGGCATGTTGATATCGGTGACGACGAAGTCGAAGCGGCCGTTGCGCAGCTTTTGCAGCGCGGCAGAGCCGTCTTCGGCCTCGTCGGCGTCGGCGAAACCGCACTCCTTCAACAGGTTACGCACGATGCGGCGCATGGTGGAGAAGTCGTCGACGATCAAAAAACGCAATGCAGTGGCCACGGATGACCCTTTCAAGGGGGGCTGTAGGAGAAATTTGTTGAAGGATAAAACACGCGCGTCACCGATTTTCCGCAGCGACTGGTGCTTCTCGTTGGTTTTTTGGCGGTCTTGCCGGTAAATCGATAAAAGATTTACGCGGAACCGGCGTTTGTGTCGTGTTTTCGGCAGTGGATGGACTCGCGGAGCCGGGTGCGCGCGTGCCGCCGGCCGAACCGGACGGAGCCGCCGAGGCGAGCGGGCTTCGCGGGGCGCCGGCTGCAGCGCCGGCACCACCGCCGGCACTAGCGCCGGCATTGGCGCCGGGCCTGGCGGACGCGGAATCCATTTCCTCGACCGCTTCGGGCAGCGCCTCGGGCGGTACTTCGGGCAGGCCGTGGCCCAGCAGGCGGTCGGCCGCCTCGCGTGTCATGACGGTGACGCTGATGCGCCGATTGGTAGGCGAACGGGGCGCCTCTTTCACGAAAAGATCGCTGCTGGCGAGTCCGACCACCCGCGCCAGCTGGGCGTCGGGCATGCCGGCGCCGACGAGTTCGCGACGGGTGGCGTTGGCGCGGTCGGACGACAGCTCCCAGTTGCCGTAGCCGCGGTCGCCGTTGCCGTAGGGCGTGGAGTCGGTGTGGCCGGCGATGCTGATCTTGTTTTCGACGTTGCCGAGCGCCGAGCCGATCTCGCGCAGGATGTCGCGCATATACGGTTTGACCATCGCGCTGCCGCTGTCGAACATGGGCCGGTTCTGGTCGTCGACGATCTGGATCTGCAGGCCGTCGGGCGTGACGTCGAGCTTGATCTGGTTCTTGTACTCGTTGAGCTTCGGGTTTTCGGTGATCAGCGCCGAGATCTTCTGCTGCAGCTCGGCCATTTTCTTGGCGTCCTGCTCGGCCTGCTGTTTCTTCATCTGGTGCGCGGCCATTTTTGTGCGCTTGTCGGCGTCGGATTCCGATCGCTTGACCTGGCCGTGCACCTTGGTCAGGTCGTTGCCGCCGCCCGGCAGGATGCTGGAACTGTTGCCGGAGCCGTCGCCGCCGGCCAGTGCGACCTGCATCGGGTTGCTGAAATACGAGGCGATGCCCTGCAGTTCACCTTTGGCGGTGGAGCCCAGCAGCCACATCAGCAGGAAGAACGCCATCATCGCGGTCACGAAGTCGGCGTACGCGATCTTCCAGGCGCCGCCATGCGGGGCATGGCCGCCCTTCTTGATCTTCTTGACGATGATCGGCTGGAGCTTCTTCTCTGCCATGGCCGCCGCCTACTTCTTGCCCTTGACGTGCGCTTCGAGCTCGCCAAAGGTGGGCCGCTCGGTCGAGAACAGCACCTTGCGGCCGAACTCGATGGCGGTGGCCGGGTTGTAGCCCTGCATGCTCGCCAGCAGGGTGGTCTTGATGCACTGGAATTCCTTGGCGGCGTCCTCGGACTTCTGCTCCAGCAGGCCCGCCAGCGGCTCGACCACGCCGTACGCCAGCAAGATGCCAAGGAAGGTGCCGACCAGCGCCGAACCGATCATGCCGCCCAGCACCGACGGCGGCTGGCCGACCGAACCCATGGTGTTCACCACGCCCAGCACGGCGGCCACGATGCCGAAGGCGGGCAGGGCGCCGGCCAGTCGGGCCAGCGCGGCGATGGGGGCGTGGGCTTCCTGGTGGTGGGTCTCGATCTCGCTGTCCATCAGGGACTCGATCTCGTGCGAATTGAGGTTGCCGGAGACCATCATGCGCAGGTAGTCGGTCATGAACTCGACCACGTGGTGGTCGTGGCCGACCTGCGGATATTTCTTGAAGATCTCCGACTCGTGCGGCGTCTCGACGTCTTTTTCGATGGCCATCAGGCCGTCCTTGCGGGCCTTCTGCAGGATGTCGTACAGCAGCGACATCAGCTCCATGTAGCGGGCCTTGGTGTATTTGCTGCCTTTCATCACCGTCGGCAGGATCTTCAGCGTCGCCTTCAGGACCTTGCCCTGGTTGTTGACGACGAACGCGCCGATGGCGCCACCCATGATGGTGATGATCTCGAACGGCAGCGCGTGCAGGATGACGGTGATGTTTCCGCCGTGTGCGACGTACACCCCGAAGATGCACCCGAGGCAGACGACATAGCCAATGATGACGAGCATGTCTTAAGTGGTTTGGGCCGAGGCGCGGTGGGCTCGCTCGGCGGTGGCGGAAGGAATGGGCAAGCCCAAGCCAAGAATGTATCGGAATGCTAACTATGCTTAAAAAATAAGCTCGCGGGAAAAGCCGTGGCTTTGCCGTGTTGATCGGGGCTTCGTATCGGGCAGACGTATCACAATGCAGCGGATGAAAAAACCGCGTCCACCGGCGAATTCACGCGCAGCGGTCCCCCGCAAGAGCGCACCACCGCCCCTGGCGCAGGAAGCGCGCGACGCCCTCGCCGAGGCGGCCGCTTTCGAGCGGCGCCAGATGCTCAACGAGGCCCTGGTCAAGTACACGCTGGCGCTGTCGCACGAACCCCGGCTGGTGCACGCGTGGTTGCGCATCGCCTACATCTTCCTGGTGGGATTGCACTGGCAGCAGGGCATCGACGCACTGCAGACCGCGCTGGCGCTGGAGCCCGATTCGGTGGAGGGCCTGCGCTACCTGGCTTTCGCCGAGCTCAACCTGGGGCGGCTCGAGGAGGCGCAGCGCGTCATCGACCGTGCCGCCGCCCGCACCGACGACTCGTCCACCTGGGTGATGCGGGCCTACATCCACAGCAACATCGACAAGGACCCGCAGCACACCCTGGAGGTGTACCGCGACTGGGGCCGGCGGGTGGCCGACCCGGCGACCGCCGCTGCGGCGCCGCTGGTGGTGGCCGACCGCGATCCCCGCCGCAAGCTGCGCGTGGGCTACGTGACAGCCGATTTCCGCACCCACTCCATCGCCTTCTTCATGCTGCCGGTGCTGGCCCACCACGACCACGACGACGTCGACATCCACGTGTTCTCCAGCGGCGGCACCGACCACATCACGGCCGAGATGCGCAAGCTGGTGCCCCACTGGCACAACGTCAACGAGCTCGACCACGGGCCGCTGTGCGACTACATCCGGGCGCAGCGCATCGATGTGCTGGTCGACCTGTCCGGCCACACGCTGGGCGAGCGCCTGATGACTTTCGCCCGCCGCGCCGCGCCGGTGCAGGTGACCTGGCTGGGCTTCATGAACACGCTGGGCATGCACGCCATGGATTACCGGCTGACCGACTTCAGCATGGATCCGCCCGGCCGCGAAAAATACTATGTGGAGACGCTGTTCCGGCTGGAATGCATGGCCAGTTACGCGCCGCCTTTCCACGCGCCCCTGCGCGAGACGCCGCCCATGCTGGAAACCGGCTACCCCACGCTGGTGTCGCTGAACAACTCCCTGAAGATCACCCACGAGATGCTGGTCCTGTGGGGCCGCATCCTCGACGCCCGGCCGGACGCCCGGCTGATCGTGATGGTGAAGGAGCGCAGCGCCGAAGCCGCCCAGGAAGCCATGCAGCACCGCATCGAGGCCGCCGGAATGCCGATCGAGCGCGTCTTCGTGATGCACCAGCAGCCGCTGGAGCAATTCATGGAGCTGGGCCACATCGCCGACGTGGCGCTGGACACCGCCCCGGTCTCCGGCGGCACCACCACGCTGCATGCGCTGTGGATGGGCCTGCCCATCGTGGCGATGGACGGCCAGCGCGGCACCGATGCCTCCACCGCCCGCACGCTGGAAGGGCTGGGCCTGCCGGAATGGGTGGCGCAGGACGACGACGGTTACGTCGCCCGCGCGCTGGCCCTGATGGACGACCCGGAGCGGCTGGTCCGGCACCGGGCCACCTCGCGCGACCGCCTGAAGGCGACGGCGCTGATGGACTACCGCGGACGCACCGCAGAGCTGGAAAAGGCTTTCCGCCTGATGTGGCTCAACTACCTGGGCGGCAGTCGCGAACATCTCTGCGCCGGCGTCGACCTGGAAGCGGCCTTGCAGGCGTGCGAGGCCCGGCTGCAGCCGGCGGCGGTGTAGCAGCATGGCCGCCCGCCCGCCCGTTCCCCTGCTGATCCCGGACCTGCCTTCGCCGCAGCGCCTGATGCCCTACCTGCAGCGCATGCACGAGGCGCAGCTGTATTCCAATTTCGGCCCCCTGGTCCGCGAGCTGGAAAACCGCCTGGCGCAACGTTTCGCCCAGCACGCCCCGGTGCCGGTCGCCCTGAGCACCGTCGCCAATGCCACGCTGGGGCTCGAACTGGTCCTCACCGCGCTCAGCCTGCCGCCGCAGAGCCGCATCCTGCTGCCGTCGCTCACCTTTGTCGCCACCGCGACGGCGGTGCTGCGCGCCGGGCACATCCCGGTGCTGGCCGACGTGGACATCGACACCTGGCTGCTCACGCCGGACATCGCACGCCGCGCCGTCCGCGAGGTGCGCGTCGACGCGGTCATGCCGGTGGCGGCATTCGGCGCGCCCCAGGCCATGGCGGGCTGGCACGCTTTCGAGCAGGAAACCGGCATTCCGGTGGTGGTGGACGCGGCCGGAGCCTTCGGTAGCCAGTGGCTCGAAGCGCCGACCGGAACCGCCGTCTTCAGCCTGCACGCGACCAAGTCGCTGCCGGCCGGCGAGGGCGGTTTCGTCGTCTCGTCGGATGCGGCGCTGGTGGCGCGGGTGCGCCAGCTGTCCAACTTCGGCATCAACCTGGAACCCGGCTCCGCCATGCCCGTCGGCACGCTGGCGAGCATCGGCAGCAACGCCAAGATGAGCGAATACCACGCGGCGGTGGGCCTGGCGTCGCTGGATGTCTGGGACGCGCGCGCCGCCGTGCGACGGGCCTTGTACGCGCAAATGCAACAGAGCCTGGACGAAGCCGCGAGCGGCACCTTGCGCTGGCAGGCGGTGGCCGCACCGGTGGCCGCGCCCACCTTGCTGTGCCTGCGGCTGGCGTCGCCCGAGGCGCGCACCGCCTTCGAGCGGGCCTGCGCCCGCGGCGGCATCGGCACCCGCCGCTGGTACCAGCCGCTGCTCAACCGCATGTTGGCGGTGGCGCCGCACTGCGTCTGCCTGCCAACCCCCAACGCCACGGTCATCGCGACCGACATGTGCGGCCTGCCGTTCTTCGCCGCCATGTCCGCCGACCAGCAGAAGCGCGTGGCCCAGGCGCTGCACAAGACCACGCTGCATCCGACCACCGCCTGAAAGGGCGCGGCGGGCGGGGCGAGGGCGCCGAGGCCGGGGATTCCGGCGCTCGGGCGTTCAGGCGTTCAGGCGCAATAGCAGACGGTGGCGTCCGGCACGGCCGGGTTGTGCTGGCGCAGAAACAGCCAGTAGCCCTGGTCGAAGTCGAGCACCTGCTGCGGCAGTCGATGCAGGTGATCCGCCATGTGATAGACCGACACCGCCAGCTTGGGCCGATGGCGCTCGATCGTGCGGGCGGCGCCCTCCAGCGCCTGCGGCTCGCTGCCTTCGATCTCCAGCTTGATGAGCGAAACCGGGCCTTCGCAGCATTCGTCGATGCTGGTCACCGGAATCTGCACGCTGTTGGCTTTTTCGACGCTTTCGTCGTACAGGTGCCCGGTCAGGCCGGACTCGACGATGTGCGCGCTCTGCGGCAGGGCAGTGCCCAGCTCGCTCTCTTCGCCGGAAAACAGGCTGCTGTTGAAAGACAGCACATCGACCTTGTTCCACAGCCCCTTGTCGACCAGCACGATGTCTTTCAGGAAGCGGCGCGGATAGACGTTCTGGGTGCGGATGAAAGTCTTGCGGCACTCGGCCAGCATGGCCGGCGCCGGCTCGAAGCAATAGATCTTGCGAAACTGGCCGCGCACCGCGTGGATGAACTGCGCCACCGTGTCGCCGGTGAATCCGCCGCCGTCGACATAAACCTCGTCGTCTCCGATATCGAAGAAGGAACGGTTGATGGCGTAGCTGTCGAGGGACTGGTCGGGGTGGGTGTTGTGCCGAATGGCGCATTGGTCCAGATACGCCGGGTTGGAAGTAATGCGGTAATTCAGCAGGTTGAAATAAGTCAGCCGCGAATAATCGTCCGCGAATTTCTCTGCCAGTTTCAAGTGAGTTTCTGCATTGGCCACCGCATCTTCGTAGAAGGGAAGCCCGTAGACGAACGTGGTGCCCGCGCCGGTGACGTTCTTGCCGGCCAGCGCACTGATGCGCAGCAAATCGATGGCCTTCAGCGCCTTCAGATTATTTTGAGCGACGGCACGGGCAAAATGATTGAATGCCGGGCTGGTATTGGCCAGGATGAGCGACACGACATCGCTGTCGGCCTTGGCCATCCGGATCCACTCCTCGGTCGTCAGGACCGGAACCCCCAGATAATGAGAGTTCTGCTTCTTGAGGGTATCGTCCACCACCGCATGCAGATGAAAGTTTTGCGCGGCCAAAATGGCCTCGCCGATCATCTTGGTGCCGCAGGCGACAATCTTGCGGCCGTCGAGTGCGGTTGCAGGATCGGGCCGTGCCCAGGCTGGAAAATCGGCGAACCTGTCTTTTGCCAGCAAATCCGTGAGTTGCAGATAGCGGTCCCGGGATTGTGCCGACTGAAAATCGCCCAGCGTATGGTAATACATGGATTCAGGGTTCATAAACGTGGATCGGTTCGTCGTAACGGAGGTCGAATACGGTTTTATTCTTGATGTCTTCGCTGTATCGGCGCGGCCAGCCCAAATCGCAGAACTTGCCGATTCGCACGCCGTTCGCCACCGATGCACCCATGCGGACGATACTGTTGGCGCCGATTTCAACCGACTGGCCGATCTGTACGCCCGCATCGATCCAGCACGAAGACTGCAGGCGCGTCCTGGGGCCGATATTCACGCCGGCATGAATGACGGTATTGAAATCGATCCGGCACCCGTGGCCGACCACGCTGTTGGCGCCGATATAGACATTGGGCGACAGTGCGACGTCGCGCGCAATACTGGCAGAGGGGTGGATGCAGCTTGTCAGCTTGAACCCCTGGAGCATCGCCGCCTGCATCAGTTCCATGCGTTTGAAGTTGCCGAATCTTTCGTCGATGGCCACGAACATCAGACCGTCTTCGGGGTTTAGTTTCTCGAGCGGTGCCAGGTCGAAGGAATGATCGCGGTGCTGCGATATCTCGATACGTTGCAGGGTGTCGCCATCATCGGAAACGTCTTGCCAGGCATGGTGCGCCAGATCGAGAAAATCGCCGTTGCCGATCAACCATTTAAATGCCATGCTCGTCCTTCAACAGGGCGACATACCAGCGCTCGACAAGACGATTCATCGACTCATAATCGCCTTGCGTCGACACCGGCGCGCCGGGGTGCAGCGCGGCCTGCACCGATTCCATGACCGCCACGTCTTCACCCACCACCAGCTTGCTGCCGTGCATTTGCGCCAGCAGCACGTTGCTCGAATATTTATAGCCTCTGGATTTCCTGGCGCTGAACCAGTAGATCTCGATATCGGTGCGATCCGGTGCAATGGGAATATGGTATTCCAGGGTAAACGACAGGCCACCGTTCGGGCTGGCGATATGCAGGTTGGGAAATGCCAGCCAGTTGTAATAGACGTCTTCGTCGCCGAAGCGATTCACCATTTCGTGCCAGGCAAAACGATGCATGTCGGGAATGGGGGCGTCGGCACCGCCGAAACTGAATCGTTGCATTTCGGCGCGCAAACCTTCACGGGTCGAATCAGGCAATTCGTTCAGCGATTCCGCGGCCGCAGCCTCATCGACCGTCGGCACGAAATCGACCGATTTCGCCAGGCTTTGCGGATGCACGAACCGCGGATGGTTGGCGTCACGCAGGTTTTCGTAGGCCAGTTTCCAGTTGAACTTGCCGTGCCAGGTGGTCACCATGACTTCGGTGTCGTACTGCGCGGAGCTTTCTTCGAGCGATTTGAGAAAGCCGCTATCGAACTGTTCTTCCAGCGGCAGGGGATCGTCCGCCAGATTGATAAAAAGCAGATTGCCCACCTCACGCAATGCGAACTGGCGCAGTCTGAGTCGGCTTTTTTCCGATTCTTCCAGCCGATAGAGTTTGTCGCAGGCCGGGATATTGAGCAGCGAACCGTCGGGTTTGTAACTCCAGGCGTGGTAGGGGCAAACCAGCGGCCGGCAACCCGCCGCAGCGGTCTGCAGCGTGGCGCTGCGGTGCAGGCAGATATTCTCGAAGGCGCGAATGCCATCCTCGAAGCGCTGGATGACGACCGGTATTCCGCTCATCTTGCGGGTGACGAAGCTGTTGGTCCTGGGCAGCATCGTCTTCAGACCCGCGAACAGCCACAGCTTCTTGAATATCTTTTGCTGTTCCTGTTCGAATATATCGGTACAGAGATAATGCTGCGGCGACATTCTGGAACGCAAGTTCAGGCTCCTGTTTCAGGCATGGACGCCTGGAAGATGGCGCGTGCCGGATTGCCGAACACCGTGGTGCCGGCCGGCACGTTCTTGACCACCACCGAGCCGGCGCCCACCGTCGCACCGTCGCCGATGGTAATGCCCGGCAAAATGGTCGCATGCGGGTGAATGGTGGCCATCGAACCGATGCGCGCACCGCCGCCGATGAAGACCATAGCGCCGATCTGCACATAATCGCCCAGCACCACATCGTGTGAAACGACCGTCAGCGTATTGATATTGCAGAAACTGCCGATGCGCGCATCCGGGCTGATCTGCAGCATGCGGGTGAAGAAGTTGCCCTGGCCCATCGCCAACACCGGCGGGATATTGGCTTCTCCGCGGATATTCATGAAATACCCGCCTTTTTCCAGCAGTGGCGCGGCGTATCGCCGGCGCTGGGCCGGGTCGCCCAGCGCACAGACGAACTGCTGGTTGGGCAGGGGCCGATGGGTCAGCGGGTCTCCGACGATCGGCAGGCCGACCTCGAAGCCGTTCAGCGCATGGGGCCGGCCGTCCAGGAAGCCTGCCACCCGCCACTCTTTTTCGTGGGCGGCATCGCCGCGCAGCTGGTTCAGCACTTCGCGGCCCCAGCCGCCCGCGCCGACGATGAACAGATCGATCATGGTGCGCTAGAGGATGGCGCCGCCATCCATGAGGAGGGTGGTGCCGGTGACCCAGCGGCTGGCGTCCGACAGCAGGTAGATGGCCGCGTTGGCGACGTCTTCCGGCGTGCCCAGGCCCAGGGGGTGGCGGGCCTTCTGGTCTTCGATGTGACCGGGGTCCCACATGGGCGTGGCGACCGCCGATGGCGAGATGCCGTTCACCCGGATCTTGCGTTTCGCCTGTTCCAGCGCCAGGCAGCGCAGCATGCCGATGAGGCCGGCCTTCATCGCCGAATAGGGGCCGGCGCCGGCCGTGCCGATATGCGCGGCGGTCGACAGCATGAACAGGATGGAGGCGCTATCCGCCAGGCGGTTCTGCTGCAACAGGCGTTGGGTGAGCATCACCGGCGCGAGGAAATTGACGCTGTAGACATGCGTCATCAGTTTCTCGTTGAGCATGCGCACCGGGCAGAGCTTCTGCTGGCCGGCACAGTGCACCACGCCGTCGATGCGGCCGATGGCCTCGACCAGCCGGTGGATGTCTTCGGAGACGGTCAGGTCGGCGGTCGCCTGCCGGTGGCCCGTGCCTTCGAGCGCCTGCAGGGTGTCGTCCAGCCGCGCCGCGTCGCGGCCGGTGACGACGACCTGCGCGCCCATGCGTGCGGACGACAGCGCGATCTGCCGGCCGATGCCCGACGACGCGCCGGTCACCAGCACGGTCTTGCCGGCCAGCGAAAAGGGGTTCTTGAATACGGTGGACATCAGTAGATGCTCATCGGGATGGTCAGGCCGCCGTCCACGACGAAATAGGTGCGGGTGATCCAGCGGCTGGCATCGGACAAATAGAACACCGCCGCGTTGGCGACGTCTTCGGGTTCGCCGAGGCCCAGCGGGGCGAGTTCGACCAGTGCGTCGAGCTGGCCGCCGGCCTGGCCCAGTCCCTCGAGCATGGGTGTCCTGACATAGCCCGGCGCGATGCAGTTGGCGCGGATCGCCTTGCCGCCCACTTCCTGCGCGATGGAGCGCATGGCACCCAGCAGCGCCGCCTTGCTGGCCGCGTACGCGGTGGACGCCACGGGGCCGACATGCGAACCGATGGAGGCGATGAAGACGATGGAGCCGCCGGCGGAGAGCTGGCGGGCCGCCACCATCGCCTGGGTCAGCAACAGCGGTGCGAAGGTGTTGTTGCGGAAGGTCTCGTCCAGGTGCTTTTCGCTGGTCATGCGAAACGGCACCAGGCGCGACATGCCCGCCGCCAGCACGATGCCGTCTACCTTGCCGGCCGCCGCCACCAGCGTCTTGCGCTGGGCGGCGTCGGTCAGGTCGGCGGCCACCGCGATGTGGCCGTCGCCGTGCAGCCGTCCCATGGTTTCGTCGAGCCGCGCGGCGTTGCGGCCGGTGGCCACCACGACGGCGCCCATGCCGGAGCATGAAATGGCGATTTGCCGGCCGATGCCGGACGACGCACCGGTCACCAGCACCCGTTTGCCGGACAGGCTGAAGGGGTCGAAGCTCATGCTTCGATCATGGCGGGCAGGACGGCGCCTTCGATGTCGAGGATCAGCGTGCCCCAGGACAACCCGATGCCGAAACCGCAGAACGCCACCTTGCGCCGGCCCTCGGCCATCGCCTCGCGCAGCCGCGCCGTCATCGTGATCGGCAGGGACGCGCCGCTGGTGTTGCCGAATTCCTGCAGGGTGGAGGGCACCTGTTCGGGTGTCAGCCCCAGCTTTTTGCGGATGGTCTCGTTGATCATCCGGTTGGCCTGGTGGAAGACGAAGTAGTCGACCACGTCGGCGCCGACGCCGGCGTATTCGAGCGCACGGCGCACCGACGGCGGCACCTGCTGGGTCGAGAAACTCAACACCGCGGGGCCGTCGAGGATCAGGTCCGAGGGCCAGCGCAGCACGCCGTTCTGGTCCCGCGTGGGCACCGAGTGCTGCGGGCCGTAGGGTTCGCGGTGACCGCCGACCGGCAACATGATGGCGCGGTAGCCGCTGCCGTCGCTGTTGAGGTCGAAATGCATCGGCGAGGCGTTTTCGTCGAACTCCAGCGCGGTCGCGGTGCCGGCGTCGGAAAACAGCGGATCGTCGATGGTGGCCGAGCGGTCGCCCACCAGCACCAGCCCCTTTTTGACCGCCCCCGAGGCGATCATGCTGCCCAGCACATGGATGCCGAACGGGTAGCCGGAGCAGCCCAGGTTGACGTCGAACGCGATGGTGGCGTGCGACAGCTTCAGGCGGTCCTGCAGGATGATGGCGGTGGCCGGGATCAGGTAGTCGGGCGACTGCGTGACCACGATCAGCGCATCGATTTCCTCGCGCTTCCAGTCCAGCGACGCCAGCAGCTTTTCGGTCGCCTCGAAGGCCAGGTCGGAAAACGTCTGCCACTGCGGGCAGATGCGCCGCTGGTGGATGCCGATGTTGCGCACCAGGCGTTCGCGCTCGGAGCGAATCGCGGGCGGCGCGTCGTCGATGTTGTGGACGATGCGTTTGGGAACGCAGCTCGCCATGCCGGCGAAGCGCACGTTCTTCAGCGTGGACAGGCCCATGCGTGCTCCGGTGTCCGCTCAGCCGAGCAGCTTGTACAGATCGCCGACGGTGACGGCCGCCTTCAGGTCGTCGCCGACGACGGTCTTGCCGTACTCGACGTCGAACATCACGATGACGCCCAGCGCGGCCAGCGAATCCCATTCCGGAAGGCTGTGCAGTTCGGTGTCCACGGTGACTTCCACCGGCTCCTGGAAATCGACGGCATTGAGAAAGTTCTCGGTGAATTGCTCGACGGTGACGTTGGACATGCTCGTTTTCCCAAAAAAATAATGGCGTGCGGCGCGCTGACGGCACGCCGCACGCCTCGCGCGACGGTTGTCGCAGCCGGGCAGTTTAGTGGCTAAAAATCGGTGTTCGCCGCCGCAAAACGCGCGGTTTTTACTTCAGCAGCTGCAGCACGCTCTGCGGCAACTGGTTGGCCTGCGCCACCATGGCGGTGCCGGCCTGCTGCAGGATCTGCGCGCGCGACAGGTTGGCGGTTTCCATGGCGAAGTCGGCGTCGATGATCCGGCCGCGCGACGCGGAGATGTTCTCGTTCTGCACCGCGATGGTGGAGATGGCGTTTTCGAAGCGGCTCTGCAGCGCGCCCAGGTCGGCGCGCGAGGTGTTGACCGAATCGATGGCCGCGTCGATCTTCTTCAGGGCGGTCCAGGCGCCGGCCTGGGTGCTGATATCGACGCTGTTGATGCCCTGCGTCTCGGCGACGGTGGCCGCGGCCTCGAAGGTCGGCTCGGCGAAACCGACGGTGGAGGCTCCGGCCGCGCCGGCGAAGTCCAGCGTGGGAATCGAGGCGGCCGGGGGCGTCACGCCGACCTGCGTCTTGTCGGAGCGCAGTTCGACGTTGAACAGGCCGTTGTCGCCCTTGGTCACGAAGGCGACCACGCCGGTGTCGGAGGTCTTCGCGTTGATCGCGGCGGCGACCTGGCCCAGGCGCTCCGAGCCCGAAGTGGCCGAGGGAATCGCATCCATGCTGATCGTGGTGCCGTTCACCGAGATGCTCAGGTCGCCCGCGGCCAGTGCCGTGGTGAAGCCGGTGATGGTGGCCGACGAGTCGATCGAGGTGACGCTGGTCTGCGCGAACTGGACGGTGCCCAGTTCCTTGCCGGTGGCGTTGGCCAGCGAGCCGACCGAGATGTTGTCGCCGGCGTTCGCGCCGACCTGGAACACCGCGCCGGCGAAGGAGCCGTCGAGGATCTTGGTGCCGTTGAAAGTGGTCGACTTGGCGATGCGGTCGATTTCCGAAGACAGCTGGGTCACTTCGGCCTGCAGCGCCTTGCGGTCGCTGCTGCTGTTGGTGGCGTTGCCGGCCTGTACCGACAGTTCACGCATGCGTTGCAGCATGTCGCCGACCTTGCCCAGCGCGCCTTCGGCGGTTTGCGACAGGGAGATGCCGTCGTTGGCGTTGCGCGATGCGACGGTCAGGCCGCGCACCTGGGTGTTCATGCGTTCGGCGATGGCAAGGCCGGCCGCGTCGTCCTTGGCGCTGTTGACGCGCAGGCCGGAGGACAGGCGCTGCATCGCCGTTGCGAGAGTGCCTTGGGACGCCGACAGGTTCCGCTGAGCGGTCAACGAGGCGATGTTCGTGTTGATGGTTGATGCCATGACGGAAGTTCCTAGTGAAGAAGGGCCGGCATACCGCCGGAGTAGCAAGCCGGCCCTATAGGTGCTGGCTGGATCGCTGGTGCCACTGAATTTTCCCGATACCCGGCCGATACAACGGGTGGAAAAGCGGCGGGAAATCTGTCTATCTCCTGTTCTGGAGACAGGCGAAACCCCGGAAGATGGCGGGGCTGAAGCGTTCGGCCCCCCGTACGTCTCCTCTGTGGGCCCAGGTCGGCCAGACACAAAAAACAACTTTTTGTGTTGCGACCCTCAAGTTTTCCGGCACGAGTACGAAAACAAGAGCAATGGACTCGCTTAGGGGTTCGTTGACCGGGGCAAGCCGGTCTGGGTGCTCCCTCCGGTGAGGGGGCGTTTGAGATCGGCGCTTTTGCCGGAATTCTTCTTCAGTCAGGAGCTTCTAAATGGCCTCTACCATCAACACCAACGTCAATTCGCTGAATGCTCAGCGCAACCTCGCCACGTCGCAGTCGTCGCTGGCAACCGCCATGCAGCGCCTTTCTTCCGGTCTGCGTGTGAACAGCGCCAAGGACGACGCCGCCGGCCTGGCCATCTCCGAGCGCATGAACTCGCAGATCAAGGGTCTGACGGTCGCAGCCCGCAACGCCAACGACGGCATCTCCCTGGCGCAGACCGCTGAAGGCGCGCTGGGCAAGGTCGGCGACATGCTGCAACGGATGCGTGAACTGGCCGTCCAGTCGGGCAACGCCACCAACAGCACCAGCGACCGCAAGGCGCTGCAGGCCGAAGTGACCCAGCTGTCGTCGGAAATCGACCGCGTCGCCAAGACCACCAGCTTCAACGGCACCAAGATTCTCGACGGTTCGTTCTCCGGCGCGGTGTTCCAGGTCGGCGCCAACTCCGGCGACAACATCACCGTCGGCGCACTGGCCGATGCGAAGGGCAAGGACCTCGGTTCAGTGTCGTTCGCCACCGGTAGCGTCGCCAGCGTGACGTCGGCCGATGTGAGCAGCTACTCGACGGCCATCACCGCCGGCACGCTGACCATCAGCACCGCCGACGGCAGCACGGTCGACATCGGCGCCATCGCCGCCGCTTCGTCGGGTTCCGAGCGTATCGGTCAAGTCGCCGCCGCGATCAACTCGAAGACCGCCGATACCGGTGTGACCGCCTTCGTGACTAAGAAGGACGACGGCTCCTACAGCATCGAGATGCGTTCGGACCAGATGCAGACCGGCACCACCACGCCGACGGCCACCACGGTCAACCTGAGCGGCTTCACCCAGGCCAACTCCGGCGTCGACATCACTTCGCTGACCGCGACGACCGACGTGAAGGACACCAAGGGCATCGCCGACGCCGACATCAGCACCCAGGCCGGCGCCTGGACCGCGCTGAAGAAGATCGACTCCGCCATCGACTCGGTGAACAGCTCGCGAGCCAACCTCGGCGCCTTGCAGACCCGCTTCGAGAACGCCGTGTCGAACATCGCGATCCAGACCGAGAACACCTCCGCATCGCGTGGTCGGATCGTCGACGCCGACTTCGCCACGGAAACCGCCAACCTGTCGCGCTCGCAGATCCTGCAGCAGGCCGGCACCGCCATGGTGGCGCAGGCCAACCAGCTCCCGCAGGGCGTGCTCGCCCTGCTGCGCTGATCGGCATGAGGCAACGGGCTCTTTTGCCCGTTTCTCCGGGCGACGAAGGTTTGGGCCTTCGTCGCCTTTTGTGCTTGCCGCGGCGCTGCGGCATGATTCTTGTCTCTTCGAGAGACCCGGAGGTCTTCCATGGCTAGCATCTCTTCCGTCGGACTGGGCAGCGGCCTGGACGTCAAGTCCATCGTCAGCCAGCTGGTGGCGCTCGAAAAGGCGCCGATCACCGCGCTGCAGACCAAGGAAGCGTCGATCCAGACCAAGATCGCCAGCTTCGCGCAGATCAAGTCCCTGGTCGCCACCTTCTCGGACGCGGCCTCCAAGCTGTCGCTGGACAGCGGCTGGAGCTCGCTGAACATCGCGTCTTCCAGCCCGACCTCCGTCAACGCCACGGTGTCGGGCGTGGCCACGCCGGGCAACTACTCGTTTACCGTTTCGCAGCTGTCGCAGGCGCAGACGACGGCTTCGTCGGTGGTGCCTGCCGGCACGGTGATGGGCACCGGCAGCATCACCGTCCAGGTGGGCAGCGGCGCTGCGAAGACCATCGACATCGCCGCCGGCGACGACACCTCGCTGGCCGGCGTGGCCTCCAAGATCAACGATGCCGCAGCCGGCGTGACCGCTTCGGTGGTGAGCGATTCGACCGGGCAGCGCCTGGTGCTGCGCTCCACCAGCACCGGGTCCGCCAGCGGGTTCACCGTCAGCGCCAGCAGCGTGACGACCACCACCAATCCGGACGGCTCGGTCGATACCAGCACCAGCACCGGCGGCCTGAGCCAGCTGACCTTTTCGGTCAAGCAGGCCGCGCAGGACACCAAGGCGCAGATCAACGGCGTGGACATCACCTCGTCCACCCGCGACTTCACCACCGTGGTGCCGGGCCTGACCTTTACCGCGGCGCAGGTCACCACCGCGCCGGTCGACATCAGCGTGACGGCGGACACCGCCGCCACCAAGAAGAACATCCAGGCTTTCGTCGATTCGTACAACGCCATCAACGACCTGCTGTCCAGCTCGGTCAAGTACGACGCCGACAGCAAGACCGCCGGCGGCCTGCAGGGCGATTCCACCGCGGTGGGCCTGCAGAACACCCTGCGCTCGCTGGTCGGTACGGTGACCTCCACCACCGGCGCCTTCAGCCGGCTGTCGGATATCGGCATCTCGGTGCTGCGCGGCGGCAATCTCAGCGTCGACTCGACCAAGCTCGACAAGGCCCTGTCCACCAGCAGCAGTGCCGCCGACGTGAAGAAACTCTTCGCCACGCGGGACGCCGGCGATGCCGGCAACGGCATCGCGGTGAAGTTCAAGGCGCTGACCACCCAGATGCTGTCCTTCGACGGCACCTTCAACACCAAGACCGACTCGCTGAACCTGGAAGACAAGCGCAACCAGTCCGACCAGGACAAGATCACCGCCCGCGCAGCCGCGCTGGAGGCGCGCCTGAACGCCCAGTACACGGCCCTCGATACCAAGATGGCCAGCCTGAACTCGCTCAGCGCCTACGTCACCCAGCAGGTCACCAACTGGAACAAGAGCTCTTCATAACTTGAGGCCGTCAAACGATTTTTTCTTTTCGCACGTAACGGCACTTCATTTTCCCGACAGCGATCCGATAAAGATTACAAGAGCAACAGATCATCGAGGAAGCAAAAATGTTTTCCCCCGCCAGCGCCCGCGCCGCCTCCCATTACCGTAAAGCCAGCGTGGACGGAGCCACTCCGTACCAGCTGATCAACACCCTGTTCGAACGCACCCTGCAATCGCTGCGTTCGGCCCGCAACAGCCTCGCCCAGGGCGACACGGCAGCCAAGTGCCAGCACATCGGCCTGGCGGTGCGCTACATCGAGGAAGGCCTGAAGCTGGGCCTGAACCCGGAGCAGGGCGGCGACCTCGCCGTCAACCTCGGCAAGCTGTACGACTACTGCGTGCACCGCCTCACGGTTGCCAACCTGCGCAATGACGATGCCCCCCTGGCCGAAGTCATCAGCCTGATCGAGCCGGTGGCCGAAGGCTGGCGCGGTATCGGCGGCCAGCCCTCCGTATCCAATCTCTCCGCCGTGGGAGCCTGAAATGCCCGAAATGCTGATCGACTACTACAAGGCCATCGAGGACAGCAGCCGCAAGATGCTGGATGCCGCCAAGGCCAAGGACTGGGAAGAAGTGGTGCGCTACGAAGGCGCCTGCGCGGTGCTGATCGAGCAGTTGCACTTTCGTGCGCAGACCGAAGATCTGCCGCCGGAACATCGCACCGAGAAAATCAAGATCATGCAGAGGATCTTGCGGAACGATGCGCAGATTCGGAACCTGGCCGAGCCCTGGCTCGAGAAGTTCGATCACCTGATGGCGGGGCAGCCGCAGGTGATGCATTGATTGCAAGGCGCCGGATCGAGTCCGGCTGCTCCCGTAAAAAAGCGCCGGCATGCCGGCGCTTTTTTACTGGTTTCAGTCGATCAGTGGAAGGACTGCCAGAGGGAGGATTAGCCTGCGGCGGGGTCTTGCGCCGGATCGGCTTACACCTGCATGTTCATGATGTCGGTATAGGCCTGCACCATCCGGTTGCGCACATGCACGGTGGCCTGAAACCCGATCTGCGCCTTCTGCATCGCCACCATCGTCTGCTCCAGGCTGACCGACGGGTTATCCAGCTGCACTTCCTTCTGCAACGCCGACGACTCGTTCTGCGCGTTGCTCACCGACTTCAGCGCGCTCTGCAGCGCCGTCCCGAAGCTCCCCCCCTGGGTGCCGACGACACCCGACTGCGCCCCTAGCGCCTTGGCGGCGCGGGCGCCGGTCAGGGCTTGTGTGTCCAGTGGCAGGGAAAGGCGGGAGATGGCATCCATGGGGTGTTCCTCGCGAGATCGCAAGAGGATTTCGATGCCGCGATCCTAAAGTTCCGGATCGATTTGCCGAGGGGGAATAAGACCGGGAAACCGCTCCTTATCCGGCTACGGCGACCGCGGGGTTCTCGAATAATTCGGTCCCGGGGCAATGCCGCCCTACAGACATGGAACCCGCACGATGTCCGCCGTCGCCGAACTTCCCGCCAACGCCCTTCCCGCCGCTCCCGCAACGCCTGCCTGGGCGCAGCGCCTGTCCAGCCTCGACCGGGGCCAGCGCATGCGTCTGGGCCTGGGCGTCGCGTTGCTGGTCATCGCGGGCATCGCCGGAATCATGATGGGTCGCCAGGCCGAATGGCGCGTGCTGTTCAGCAACCTGGCCGACAAGGACGGCGGCGCCATCGTGGCGCAGCTGACCACCATGAACATCCCCTACAAGTACTCGGAAGGCGGCGGCGCCATCCTGGTGCCTTCCGACCGGGTGCACGACCTGCGCCTGCGGCTGGCGGCACAAGGCTTGCCGAAGGGCTCGGTGGCCGGTTTCGAGCTGATGGAAGGCAACCGCTTCGGCATGACCCAGTTCCAGGAGCGCCTGACCTTCCAGCGCGGCCTCGAAGGCGAACTGACCCGCTCGATCCAGTCACTGGCTTCGGTGCAGAACGCACGGGTTCACCTGGCCCTGCCCAACCAGAACGGTTTCTTCCGTGAACAACAGAAACCGTCGGCCTCGGTGCTGGTCACCCTGCAGCCGGGATCCGAGCTCAACCGCGCTCAAATTGCCGGCATCGTGCATCTCGTGGCATCGAGCGTGCCCGAAATGCTGCCTTCGGCCGTGAGCGTGCTCGACGACAGCGGTCGGCTGCTTTCGGCTCCGCCGGAAGGCGCGGCGGGCGGCGGCGGTGGCGGTGGCGACGCCACCCAGCTGCAATACGTGCAGCAGATCGAACAGAACTACAGCCGCCGCGTGCTCGAGATGCTCGAGCCGGTGGTGGGGCGCGGCAACGTCAAGGCGACGGTCACCGCCGACATCGATTTCTCGCTGAGCGAGCAGACGTCCGAGCAGCACCGTCCCAACCAGGCGACCGACGCCAGCGCCATTCGCAGCCAGCAGGTCATCGAGAGCAGCGGCGGCAATCCGGCCGGCAGCACGCCTCCGGCCGGCGTTCCCGGCGCCACCACCAACCAGCCGCCTGCCCAGCCCGCCGCGCCGATCAACGGCCAGGCCCAGCCGCTGACGGCCGGCACCGGCAACAACGGCGCGGGTGCCGGAGCGGCCGCCGCGCCGTCCAAGCGCGAATCCATCATCAACTACGAGGTGGACAAGACGGTGAAGGTGGTGCGCGGCGGTACGCCCTCGGTGCGCCGCCTGAGTGCCGCCGTCGTGGTGAACTACGCCCCGGCCGCGGATGCCACCAAGGGCGGCCCGACGGCGCTGTCGGCCCAGCAGATCGAGCAGATGACCGCCCTGGTGCGCGAAAGCATCGGCTTCAGCAAGGATCGCGGCGACTCGGTCAACCTGATGAACGCGCCCTTCATGGTGCCGGTCGCCGACAGCACCTCGCTGCCGCTGTGGAAGCAGCCGGAAATCCTGGACCTGGCCCGCAGCATGGCCTGGCCGGTCGGCACCCTGCTGTTCGGTGCACTGATCCTGATGGGCTTCATCCGCCCGGCGCTGAAGTCGCTGCGGCCGGGTGCCGTCAAGGTGCTGTCGCCGGGCGACCCGGGCTTTACCGCGCTGGACGGCCCCGGCGGCCGCATCGGCGGGCAGCTCGACCTGGCGGTGGACGACGACAACCAGCGCGCCGCATTGCCCGGCCCCGGCGGCGCCACGGTGCTGCTGCCGGCTTCCCCGGCGCAGCTGCAGCTGGACGAAGCCAAGGCGCTGGCCCGCAAGAATCCGATCGCGGTCGCCAACATCGTCAAGGAATGGGTCAACGGAGAAGCGCCGGCTTAATGCGCCATATGCGCTTTTAATCCGAACTTTTATCGCGCAACATTCAGCCCATGGACGATCAAGGACTCAACGACGCTGCGATTCTGCTGATGTCCCTCGGCGAGGAGGAAGCCGCCGAGGTCTTCAAGCATCTGTCGCCCAAGGAAGTACAGAAGCTCGGCGAAACCATCGCCCGGATGCGGGTGGTGTCGCGCGAGCGGGTGGAAGGCGTCGTCAGCAAGTTCATCGACGCCGCGGCCTCGCAGAGCCTGCTGGTCAACGACACCGGCGACTACGTTCGCGCGGTGCTCAAGCGAGCGCTGGGCGACGACAAGGCTTCGCTGCTGATCGACCGCATCCTGCAGGGCGGCGACGTTTCCGGCATCGAGAGCCTGAAGTGGATGGACCCGCTTTCCGTGGCCGAACTGCTGCGCAACGAGCATCCGCAGATCGTCGCGGCCATCCTGGTGCATCTCGACTACGAACAGGCCGCCGGCGTGCTGCGCAACCTCTCCGAGCGCCAGCGCGGCGAGGTGATGGTGCGGATCGCCACGCTGGAAGGTATCCAGCCGACGGCCCTGAAAGACCTGAACGAAGTGTTGTTCAAGGTGCTGGCCGGCGGCGACAAGATTCGCAAGACGTCGCTGGGCGGCGTGAAGACGGCCGCGGAAATCGTCAACCTGATGGGCGCGGCGGTCGAGGCTCCGCTGCTCGACGCCATCCGCGGCTACGACGCCGACCTGGCCCAGAAGATCATGGACAAGATGTTCGTCTTCGACGACGTCGGCAAGATCGACGACAAGTCGATCCAGCTGCTGCTGAAGGAAGTGGCCTCCGAAACCCTGGTGGTGGCGCTCAAGGGCGCGGCCCCCGAGCTGCGCGAGAAGTTCCTGGCCAACATGTCCTCGCGCGCCGCCGAGTCGATGCGCGAAGACCTGGAGTCGCGCGGCCCGATGCGCCTGTCCGAGGTGGAAGCGCAGCAAAAGGAAATCCTGAAGGTGGTGCGCCGTCTGGCTGACGAGGGCCAGATCGTGCTGGGCGGCGGCGGAGACGACAGCTTTGTCTAATTCCGGCGGCACCCGCTACACCCGTTTCATCCCGGACGAGGAAATCGCCCGGTCGGCGCGCTGGGAGTTCGTCGCCGTCGACGAGCGGGCCCGCATCGCCGAGGAAGCCGCGGCGCGCGTACGCGAAGCCCAGGCGGCCGAGAACCAGCCGAGCTACCTGCAGAAGATTCAGGACGCCTACGAGGCCGGCCGCCAGATGGGCCACGAAGACGGCCATGCGGAGGCCGCCCGCGAGGGCCAGGCCCGCCTGGACGAATACATCGCCGGCGAATCGCTGGTCGCCGCGGAACGCATCGACAAACTGGCGTCCAGCATGGCCGACTGCCTGGTCGCCGCGCAGGACCGCATCGGCGCGCAAGTGCTCGAAATGGCGCTCGCGCTGGCGCGCCAGGTGATCCGCCGCGAGCTGTCCGTCGATCCGCAGGCCTTGTTGCCGGTGGTGCGCGAAGCCCTGGGCCAGCTGGTCGCCGACGGCCGCCCGGCCACGGTGCGCCTCCATCCGCAAGACCTGCAGACCCTGCGCGCCACGCTGCAGGCCGAACACGCCGGCGCGCCGATCTCCTGGGTGGCGGACGGCGGCATCTCGGCCGGCGGTTGCCAGGTCGAATCGGCCGGCGCGGTGATCGACGGCCGGCTGGAAACCCGCTGGAACCGCGCCATCGCCGCCCTCGGCATGGAAAGCGCCTGGGCGCAGCCCGACACCCCGGCCGCAGACCCGGAGCCCGCCGAATGAGCACCCCCGCCATCGACCCGACCGAAGCGCAGATCGGCGCCTGGGATCGCTTCATGGCCGGCGCCGTCGAGCGCCTGGCCCCGCCGGTGGAACTGGCCTCGCACGGCACGCTGACCAAGCTGTCGGGCCTGGTGCTGGAAGCCTCCGGCCTGAAAGTGCCGGTGGGCTCGCAATGTTTCATCCGCCAGGCCGGCCTGGAAGTGCTGGCCGAGGTGGTCGGTTTCGCCGGCGAAAAAGCTTTTTTGATGCCGGCCGGCGACATCTACGGTTTGTCCAGCGGCGCCAGCGTGACGCCCGCCAGCGTGCCGGCGCAGCCGCTGCGCTGGGGCCGTCCCGCCGTGCCCCCGGTATCCACCGGCGCCAGCGTGCTGCGCCTGCCGCTGGGCGACGGCCTGCTGGGCCGCGTGGTCGATGCCTGCGGTGCGCCGATGGACCGCCAGGGACCGCTGGAAAACGTCACCGCCCAGCCGCTCGACCGCCAGCCGATCAACGCCATGGACCGCGACCCGGTACGCGAGCCGCTGGACACCGGCGTGCGCGCCATCAACAGCCTGTTGACGGTCGGCCGGGGCCAGCGCCTGGGCCTGTTCGCCGGCTCTGGCGTGGGCAAGAGCGTGCTGCTGGGCATGATGGCCCGCTACACGCAGGCCGACGTGATCGTGGTCGGCCTGATCGGCGAGCGCGGCCGCGAAGTCAAGGAATTCATCGAGGACATCCTGGGCGACGACGGCCGCGAGCGCTCGGTGGTGGTGGCGGCGCCCGCCGACGCGCCGCCGCTGCTGCGCATGCAGGGCGCGGCCTACGCCACGGCGGTGGCCGAGTATTTCCGCGACAAGGGCCAGCACGTGCTGCTGCTGATGGACTCGCTCACCCGCTACGCCATGGCGCAGCGCGAGATCGCGCTGGCCATCGGCGAGCCGCCGGCCACCAAGGGCTATCCGCCGAGCTGCTTCGCCAAGCTGCCGGCGCTGGTCGAGCGCAGCGGCAACGGCCTGCACGGCGTGGGCTCGATCACGGCTTTCTATACGGTGCTGTCCGAGGGCGACGACCAGCAGGATCCGATCGCCGACGCGGCCCGCGCCATCCTGGACGGCCACATCGTGCTGTCGCGCACGCTGGCCGAATCGGCCCACTACCCGGCCATCGACATCGAACAATCGGCCTCGCGGGTGATGCACAACGTGGTGTCGGCCGACCACCTCGCGGTGGCGCGCAAATTCCGCGCCACTTATTCGCGCTACCAGCAGGTGAAGGATCTGGTGCAGGTGGGCGCGTACGCCCCCGGCGCCGACCCGCTGCTGGACGAGGCCATCCATCTGCAGCCGGGCATGGTCGCCTTCCTGCAGCAAGGCATGCACGACGCGGCCAACCTGGACGAATGCGTCATGGAAATGGCCGGCGTGCTTACCGCCCAGCAGCAACAGCAGCAGGCCCACGGAGGATTCAGATGAGCGCCACCCAGGGACGCGGCATGCAGATCGCCGCCGACATGGCCCGCCGCAAGCGCGACGCCGCCGCAGCCGACCTCAACCGGGGCCGCGCCGCCGAACGCGCCGCGCAAAACCAGTTCGAGCAGCTCACCAGCTACGCCCGCGACACCGAGTCGCGCTGGACCGAACAGGCCCGCGTGCGTGCCACGCCCGAGTTGATGGCCCATCACTACCAGTTCATGCAACGCCTGCACCACGCGGTCGGCCTGCAGCGCGACGTGATCGCGCAGCATGCGCGCCAGATCGACCTGCTGACGTCCCGGGTGCGCGAAGCCGAGCTGCGCCTGCAGAGCCTGCAGATGGTGATCGCACGGCAGAAGCTGGACCACGACCGCGTGATGGCAAAGCGCGAGCAGAAACAGACCGATGAAACCGCCGCCCTGCTGTTCCGCAGGGCCGCCGCCGCCGCTTTGGAAGGAATGTCCTGATGGCTGTCGAAAACGCCGGCGCGGTGCGCCAACATGCCCGTGCCCCGCACGCCGCGGCGGGTGCTTCGCGCAACCCTGGCGCCGCCGACGCGGGCGATGCGCCGTCGGGCTTTCTGTCGCTCCTCGGGGCGGCCACCGATATGGAAGACCCGTCCACCCTCGGCGCCGGTCTGCCGGCATGGACCGACGGCGCCGCAGCCGGCACGGCCCTGGCCGCGACGGCCGCCGAGCCGGGTCTGGACGACGCCGCCACCCTGGCCGCCTGGAGCGGCCTACTGCAGGCGCCGGCCGTGGCGGCCACGCCGCTGGTGGCGGCAGGCACCGTCGCCGGCCAGCCGGCGTCCGCGCTGATCGCCGACGCCTCGACGGTGGCGGGGCAGGGCGGGCGCGGTGGCCGGGGCGCCCTGCCGGGCGGCGCATCGGCGATCGCCGGCGACACCGCCGCCGCGAGCGCCGCCAGGCTCACCAACCCTGCAAAGCCCACCGACCCGGCGATCGCCGCCGATGGCCGTTCGCCGCTGCCGGGCGCAGACGCCGTCGCGGGCGCGGCCGTCGCCCCGCTGGCGGGCGATCCGGGCATCGCCGTGGCGCCGGGCACTCCGCATTCATTCGCCGCGACACAACAGTTGCGTGCGACCAACATCGCCGGCCAGGCGGCGGCGGCCCGCGCCCACGTGGCGGCTTTCGCCCCCACGGCTGCCGCCAGCGCTCACGGCGCCGCACTCGACGGCAGCACCGCGGCGGCGGCGCAGCAGGCGCTGGTGTCCGTATCGGGTGGGGCGGCATCGGCCGTCAGCGACGCCGATGTCCGCTCGGCGCGCGCTGGCGCTGCATCCACCGTATCGCTGGCGGACGGCAACCCGGGTCGCTGGGCCGGGCTGATGTCCGACATCTTCCGTTCGCCGCAATCCGAAACCGGTGCGGGGAGCTTCGGCGGAGGCGGGGCGTCGCAGGAACGCGGTGCCGACGCCCCATCGCACGCAGGCGAGAGCGCCGGCGCCGCGACCATCGGTTTCGGCGCGACCGGCTCCGGTGGTGCGGGTGGCGCAGGCGGCGCGAGTGCCGGCGGCGACGGCGGTTTCCAGTCGTCCGGCGGCGGTACGGCACAGCCCATGGCCGCCACCGGCGGCATGGTGATGTCGCCCGACGAATGGCTGGCCGCCACCACGCCCGCTCTCGGCAACGGCAACGGCAGCGGTCCGCAAACGGCCGAGCTGACGGTGGACGCCTTCGGCGCGCCGGTCGACGTGCGTATTTCGCTCGACGGATCCGACGCGCAGGTGACCTTCCAGAGCGATCAGGCCGACACCCGGGCGATGCTGGGCGGCGCCGTGGCGGACCTGCAGAACCTGATGCAGCAGGAAGGCCTGGTGTTGGCCGGCGTCACGGTGAACAGCGGCGGCGCGCGGGCCGACGGCGGTGCGGGTGCCGGGGACGCCGGCAGCGGTGGGCGCGGCGGCGATGCGCGGCGCCCGGCACGTGCCGAGGCGGCCGGGTCGATCGATGCTGCCGCGGCAGCGCCGGCACGCAGCCGGGCGGCGGCCTCGCGCGGCGGGCTCGACCTGTTCGCCTGAGCGCGCGCGGCCGGCGCATCAGGGCGTATCGAGGCTGTGCCGCCCGTCGTTCAGGGCACGACGCAGCTGCCCATAGGCCTCGCGCTCCTCGCCGTGGATCTGGTACCCGTGGCCGATCAGCAGGTCGGCCATCGGCAGATCGCGCCGCCGGAGTGCGGCATGCATCACGGTGAACGGAGGCTGCTCGCCGATGTCGTGCAGATGGCTGGCCGCGCCGCGCGTCAGCATGTACTGCACGAGTTCCCGGTTGCCGGATTCGACCGCGCGCCATAGCAGGGCGTTGACGGGTTGGCGCTGGTCCAGGGGCATGCCGTTCTCGTGCAGGAAACGCACATAGGCCAGGTCGCCACGGGCCGCGGCGGCATCGGCGTAGGGGCGATGGCGCTGGTCGAAGCGCACGCCCGCGGCGACGGCCGCCTGCAGCACCTGCGTTTCGCCGGTGAGCGCCGTCTGGGCATACGACGACCAGGGTTGGTCCTCGTGGCGGTAACCGGCGGCGCGCAGCGCTTCGGCCGCCGGAACGTCGCCCCGCACCAGCGCGGCCGTCAGTTCCCGGTGACCGTTGCTGCGGTGCAGAAGATGCAGGCCGTGGCGGATGTCGTGGACCAGATAGCGTGTCCAGGGGACGTTGCCCTCCTGGGCGAACCGCACCAGCGCCAGGGCCAGGTACTGGCCGGGAAAACGCAGGCCGGCGGCCTCGGCCTCGGTGGCGGTGAAGCCGTTGCGCGCCATGGCCAGCAGCAGCCGGGCACGGTCGCGGCCGGAGGCGGCGCGGCAGGTCTGCACCGCGAGATCGGTCCAGCCGGACTTGCCGACCGCGCCCAGCGTGCGGACCCGGTCGAGCACGGTGGAATAGCTGCGCGACATTTCGTTGGCCGGCGCGCCGAAATCCTGCAGCTGGTAGGGGCGCCCGATATCGATCGCGGGCACCGCGGGGTGTTGATCGACCGGAACGTGAACCGGTGGTGCCGACACGGGGGTGCGGGGAGCGTTCGCCGTGGTCTGCCAGCTGTGCAGCGTGAATCGTTCGCGGATGGTGGTGCGGTCTGGAAACATGTCGGGTCCTGTGAGAGGCGAGCCGGCCATCGTGTCGTCGCGACCCGCTTCGCGCTTCACACGACGCGAATACGACGGCAAGACAGCGAACCCGTCGCTGAAACTTGATCTTTTGTCAGCGATAACAGCCCTTTTTGCCGGCTATTCGGGCGACCGATTCCGTCCGACGCCTCAATAATGGCGTGTCCGGTGCCTATCGACCGCGCGTTCCTGTGGACGCCGAAGGGGTGCCTTGTCCGTCCCGATCCCGTCAGCAGAGGAATCCACCCGTGTCAGATGCCGCGCCCAAGCCGAAGTCCAAGAAAAAGCTCATGGTCATCGTGATTGCGCTCGTCGTGGTGCTGGCGATCGCCGGTGCCGGCGCCATGTTCTTCCTCAAGAAGAAGGGCGCAGGCGACGACGAGGACGGTGAGGAGTCCGCCGCGCCGGCCGCCCACGCCAAGCACGACGACAAGAATCCGCCGACCTTTCTGCCCATCGACAACCTGGTGGTGAACCTGGCCGACCCGGGCGGTGAACGCTTTGCGCAGATCGGCATCACTTTCCAGCTGGCCGACAGCCACAGCAGCGATGCCCTCAAGACCAACATGCCGCGGGTGCGCAGCGCCATCCTCATGATGACCTCGCAGCGCACTTCGCAGGAGCTGCTGAGCCGCGAGGGCAAGGAAAAGCTCGCCAAGGGTATCGCGGGGGAGGCCTCGCGCACCTTCGGCATCGAACCCGAGGACGAGGACGACGAGGAGGAAGACCCGGCGCCCAAGAAAAAGAAGAAGCGCAAGGCCGCCCCGGTCAGCCCCGTCCAGGCCGTTTTATTCTCGAGTTTCATCGTCCAGTGATCGAACGGAGCAAGCGCCATGAGTGAAGCATTTCTTTCCCAGGAAGAAGTCGATGCCTTGCTGGAAGGCGTCACCGGCGAGAGCCAGAAGATCGTCGAAGAAGCCGCCGATGCCGGCGGCATCCGCAACTACGACATCTCCAGCCAGGAGCGCATCGTCCGCGGACGCATGCCGACGATGGAAATCGTCAACGAACGTTTTGCCCGCAACCTGCGAGTGGGACTGTTCAACTTCACCCGTCGCAACCCCGAGATCTCGGTGGGCACGGTGTCGGTGCAGCGCTACAGCGCGTTCTTGCGCGAACTGGCGGTGCCGACCAACTTCAACATCGTCGCCATCCGCCCCCTGCGCGGCAGCGGTTTGATCGTCTGCGAGCCGGCGCTGCTGTTCGGCGTGATCGACACGCTGTACGGCGGCATCGGCAAGTTCCAGACCCGTATCGAGGGCCGCGACTTCTCGCCGACCGAGCAGCGCGTGATCAACCGCCTGGTGGACGTGATCTGCGAGGAATACAAGAAGGCCTGGAGCGGCATCTATCCGATCGAGCTGGAGTACCAGCGCTCGGAAATGCAGCCGCAGTTCGCCAACATCGCCACGCCGAGCGAGATCGTGGTGGCCAGCGCCTTCCAGCTGGAGATCGGCGACATCGTCGGCATGATTCACATCTGCATGCCCTACGCCACGCTGGAGCCGATCCGGGACGTGCTGTTTTCCAGCACGCAGGGCGATTCGATCGAGGTCGATCGCCGCTGGGTGAAGCTGCTGTCGCGCGAGATCCAGGCCGCCGAAGTGACCCTGGTGGCGGAGCTGGCGCAGGCCGAGGCCACCGTCGAACAACTGCTGGCGATGAAGGTGGGCGACTTCATCGAACTCGACCGCGCGCCGCGCATCGAGGCGACCATCGGCGGGGTGCCGATGTTCAGCTGCAACTACGGCACCCACAACGCCAAATACGCCATCCGTATCGAAGAAAACCTGCGCGGTACGGAAAGCACCTGGATTGGAGAAAAGAATGGCTGAAGATCCCACCAACAACGACGACGACATGTCGGCCTGGGCCGAGGCGCTGGAAGAGGCCAAGTCGGCCCCGCCGCGCTCGGACGGCGCGGCCGACAACGGCGGTCCCCTGTTCGGCGGCGAGCCGGTCATGACGGCCAACGCCACCGCGGATGCCGCCATGGGCGACATCAACCGGGTGCTCGACATTCCGGTGCAGCTGTCGGTCGAACTCGGCCGGGTGAAGGTGCCGATCAAGTACATCCTGCAGCTGGCGCAGGGCTCGGTGGTCGAGCTCGACGCGCTGGCCGGCGAGCCGATGGACGTGCTGGTCAACGGCTACCTCATCGCCCAGGGCGAGGTGGTGGTGGTCAACGACAAATTCGGTATCCGCCTGACAGACGTGGTGACGCCTTCCGAGCGTTTGCGCCGCGTTTCCAAAGGCTGAGTTCAAGATAAAGTCCGGCCGATGAGCCCCATGACCCAGTCCCTGCTGTCCGTAGTCGTCTTCATCGCGCTGCTGGCGCTCGTGCCCTGGGCCATCCGCTGGGCCAAGCGGCGCAACGGCACGCTGCTGCCGGGCAACCTGCCGGGCAGCGGTGCGCGTTTTGTTTCGGCGCTGGGTGTCGGGCCGACGCAGCGGGTGGTGACGGTGGAGGTCGGCCCGCCTGAAAACCGGGTGTGGCTGGTGCTGGGCGTGACCGCGCAGCAGATCACGCGCCTGCACAGCTCGCCGGCACCGGGCTTCGCCCAGGCGGCGCGCCTGGCCGACACCGCCGCGCCGGCACACGATTACCGGGGGCCCGGCCATGCGTAAGGTTCTTATCGCAGCTGTGGCGGCGGTCGGCGCGTCGGCCTTGCCGGCGGTGTCGTGGGCGCAGGCCAACCTGCCCAACGGCCAGTTGCCGCTGCTGATGGGCACCGGCTCCGGAGGCACCAGCTTCTCGGTGCCGATCCAGACCCTGTTGTTCTTCACCGCGCTGTCGTTCCTGCCGGCGGTGCTGTTGATGATGACGTCGTTCACCCGCATCGTCATCGTGCTGTCGCTGCTGCGCCAGGCGATGGGCACGCAGTCGGCGCCGCCCAACCAGATCGTCATCGGCCTGTCCCTGTTCCTGACGTTTTTCGTGATGGGCCCCACCCTCGACCGGGTGTACCAGGAGGCCTACGCCCCCTACACCGCGCAGCAGATCAGCTTCGAGCAGGCGCTGGACCGGGGCGAGGCGCCGATGCGGCAGTTCATGACCAAGCAGACGCGCCAGTCCGACTTCGCGTTGTTCGCCCGCCTCGCGCGGCTGGAGCCGGGCGTCAGGATAGAGGACGCGCCCTTCCGGGTGCTGGTGCCGTCGTTCGTCACCAGCGAGCTGAAATCGGCCTTCCAGATCGGCTTCATGATCTTCATTCCCTTCCTGGTCATCGACCTGGTGGTGGCCAGCGTGCTGATGTCGCTCGGCATGATGATGCTGTCGCCGGTGCTGGTGGCGCTGCCCTTCAAGCTGATGCTGTTCGTGCTGGCCGACGGCTGGAACCTGCTCATCGGCTCACTCGCCGCGAGCTTTGCCCAATGAACCCGCAAACCGTCCTGACCACCGGCCAGGAAGCGCTGACCCTGCTGCTGATGGTGTCCATGCCGCTGCTGGCGGTGGTGATGGTCATCGGCCTGCTGGTGAGCATCTTCCAGGCGATCACGCAGATCAACGAATCGACGCTGTCCTTCGTGCCCAAGCTCATCGGCGCCATCGTCGTGTTCGCGGTGGCCGGACCGTGGATGCTGACGACGCTGGTCGATTACCTGCGCCGGATGATCGAGGCGATTCCCACCTACGTCACCTGATCCCGCGGGACCGAAGCTCGCGATGATCTCGATCTCCGAAGCCCAGATCGCGGCCTGGTTGTCGCCGGTGCTGTGGCCGTTCCTGCGGGTGCTGGGCATGTTCACCGTGGCGCCGATCTTCTCGGTGCGCGCCATACCGGTCCGCGCCAAGGTCGGGCTGGCGCTGCTGATCGCCATCGCGGCGCAGCCCAGTCTCACCGGTCAGGCGATCATCGGGGTGGACAGCCCGGGCGCTTTCGGCGCGGTGGTGCAGCAGGTGGGCGTGGGCATGGCCATCGGTTTCGCGGTGCGGCTGGTGTTCGGCGCGGTCGAGCTGGCGGGCGAGCTGATCGGCCTGCAGATGGGGCTGGGTTTCGCGTCCTTCTTCAATCCGGCCAGCGGCGGGCAGGCCAATGCGGTGTCGAGTTTCCTGGGGCAGATCTCTTTGCTGCTGTTCATCGTCGTCAACGGGCATCTGACTTTGCTGATGGCGGTGATTCGCAGCTTCCAGGCGTTTCCGGCGGACGGGAACATCCTGGACATGCTGTCTCGCACGCAGATTCATCGGTTGGGCGCGGAGCTGTTCGCCAGCGCGATGTGGGTGGCGCTGCCGATGATCGCGCTGCTGGTTTTCGTCAACCTGGCACTGGGGATCATTTCGCGGGTGGCGCCGCAGATGAACATCTATGCGATCGGGTTTCCCATCACGCTCACCGTCGGCATGGTGGGGATCGCCGCGACCCTGCCGATGCTGGATGCGCCTTTGCTGGCGTTGATGGAGAAGGTCGTGGATTTGTTTATTCGGTAGGGTGGGGTGGGTTGGCGTGGTGTGACCTGGGGGCGAATAGGGTGGTTTTTGCTGGTGGTGATTGCTTGGTCGCCTGGTCGGTAGGGCTCTGCCTGCGAGTTGAGCGATCGGCACTCGCGGTGGATGGCTGATTGATCTCGCTTTGCCTGCGAGGTGGGCGCTGTGCCTTTGCGGTGGTCGCCTGCTTGATCGCGCTGTGCCTGCGGGGCGGGCGCTGTGCGTTTGCTCAGGTCGCCTGCTCGATAGCGCCCTGGCGATTGAGAAGTTCTTTTTCCACTGGCGTGGAGCAGAGGCCGGGAGCCGCCCGGCTGCGGGTCACTTTCTTTTGCTTCGCCAAAAGAAACTAACGAAAGAAAAGGCGACCCGGCAGCCCGAGGCCCTTCGGGCACCGCTGCGGTACTCGCAAAAGCGGGGTCCGCACGAACTCGCCTGCGGCTCAAACACATGCGGCCCTGATCCGCTTTTGCTCCGTTCCTCGCTCTCGCGCTCAACGGGACTTGCGGGATCGGGGGCAACCACTGCTTTGCAGGGTATCGGGCCATCGCTGCGCTCGGCCTCCAATGGAAGACAGACCACCCCCAGCACCCGCCCACCCCACCAGCACCAGCACCGTGTCGGTGCCCGTGTCCGTTGCCTCGGCCTTGCCTTATCCGGCAGGCCGAGCGCAGCGACGGCCCGACACCCTGCGAAGCAGTGGTTGCCCCCGATCCCGCAAGTCCCGTTAAGGCCGAGAGTGAGGAGCGGAGCAAAAGCGGATCAGGGCCACGCGCTGTCTGAGCGCAGCGAGTTTGCGTGGACCCC
>Ga0308163_10000857_pt1 | contig 41395 bp, 38 predicted proteins | sample PhyTR1_FD_201037 | JGI IMG/M metagenome (GOLD analysis project Ga0308163, IMG submission 201037) | Phyllosphere microbial communities from UC Gill Tract Community Farm, Albany, California, United States - DLSLT.R1 | ecosystem: Host-associated > Plants > Phyllosphere > Unclassified | place: USA... | reverse complement strand
GGTTCAGCGACCCGCCATTCCAGACCAGCAACAACTACGAAGGCCACAAAATCACCCCGAGCCAACCCCACGCCGTGTACCGCATCGACGGCGAGAGCAAAAAAGTCACTCGGGTCATCGACGACCTCAACGGCCCCAACGGCCTGTGCTTTTCTCCCGACGAAAAAACCCTGTACGTCGTCGAAGGTCGCGCCAAGCCCAATCGCCTGATCTGGGCGATTGCCGTGAAGGACGACGGCACACTGGGCGAACGCCGCAAGCACATCGAGGGGCTGGACTATGCCGCAATCGACGGCATCAAATGCGACGAAGCGGGCAATCTGTGGTGCGGCTGGGGCGGCAATGGTGATCCCAAGGCCGACCTGGAGAAACTCGACGGCGTGCGCGTTTTTAATCCGCTGGGCAAGGCCATCGGACACATTTCCCTGCCAGAGCGCTGCCCGAACCTGTGCTTCGGCGGACGCGAAGGGAATCGGCTGTTCATGGCCAGTAGTCACTCGATCTACTCACTGTTTGTGAATACGCGTGGCACTACGTTTGCGTTGTAAAAAAGACGTTCGTCTCGCGATCGTTGCGTGACTATCGAAACAATATCCTGCCGCGCATCATCCGGCGATGCGCGGCATTCAAGCCCGTTGACTGTCCCGGCACATGGCTAAAGCAATCAGGATCCGACAACCGCTCACTCGGTCGACGCGACGGAGGCTTTGCTGCCCAAGCGGATCAGTTCATTGGAGAAACACAAGCCGACGATGATCAGTGCCGCTCCCGCGTACAGGCTGTCGCGCGGTACTTCGTTGAGCGCCACAAACGCCAGCAGCGCGGCGAACAGTGGCTCGGTCAGCTCCAGCGCTTGCACTTGGGATGGCTTGAGATACTCGATGGCCTTGGTGGTGCAGAAGAAGCCCAGGATTGTCGGCAGCGTGGCCAGCGCCAGCAGCGCAGCGATCGCCAGCGGCGACAGCTCGCCGATCGCGAAACCATCGGCCGCAGCCGGCATCAGCAAGTACAGGCTGCCAAAAAATAACAGTTGTCGGGTGAAGTGCAGCCCCCCCGACACCCCCATTCGCTTCATGGCAACCGAAAAGGCCCCATAGCCGGAGCCGGCCATGGAGGCGAGCGCAGCACCTTGCAGGGTAAAGCCCTGCTGCAGGTCGCCGCCGAAGATCACCGAGATCCCGGCGATAGCCAGTGCGGCACCCACGGTCGCGTTCGCAGTGATGGCGTCCTTGAGAAAAATGCGCCCCAGAATGATCGAGGAAATTGAGGCACTGGCCATCAGCACCACTACCACACCTGCCGCAGCATAGTGTCGATAGGCGGACGTTTCGAAATGGAACAGCACAAAGATGCCAAGGAATGCGCAGATAGCCGCCTGAGTCCATTTGATCGACGCCGCCGGGCGCTTGAGGAAAAACAACAGGATCGAGAGAAGCACGCAACCCAGTACGGTCTTGATGACCGCGACACTGCTGGCGGTGAAACCATTACTCATGAGTATTTTGCTGAGTACACCGATCGTTGCGTTCAGTGCCGCAGCGGAGAGTGCAAACATGACGCCTTTGCTGAAAGTGGATTGCATTGATGACGATCCCTGTCGCTGAATTGTCGTCCGATAGAATGCCGCCCGATATCGACGGCGCACAGTTTGAGGATACGAAGATCCCGCCAACGCCAGTATTTATTTGGCGATGCAATAGGCGTTGACGAATGTTGCAGTGTGCTGCAAAGACTGACGTATATCCGGTTTGGCTATTCCATGCCTGTTGGCAAATTGCTCGACCGCCGTTGTATCAAAACGAGTGGTCTGGATAAAGTCCAAGGCTTCGGGTTTTGTATTCAGAAACCACGCGACGGGCGCAATACTCAGCAGCCACTTCAGCAATCGGAGCGGAATGTGATGCTTGGGAGACTTTAAGCCCAAAGGTTGTGCCACCTGTATCAGGAGTTCTCGCAGGTTTGGCGTCTGGTCATCAAGCGCCAGCAGTTCCTGGCCCACCATGGCAGGATCAAAAGCACACACTGCCAACAGCTCGACCAGGTAATCCACGGTAACCAGTGGCAGCCAGTGCTCGGCGGTACCGGGCACGGCGGTCAGCTTTCCCTGCACAAGGTTGCGTATCAGCTCCACCAGCGGCTGACCGTCAAGGATATGCCCGGTACGGCTGTGGCCACAGACAGTCGCAGGGTGGACAACGGTCATCTCCCCGCCCTTGGCAGACATGACCTCCAGGGTCGCAAAATGCGCCTCCAGCTTGCTTCCCTCGTAACCCCCGACACGCCGGTAGACGGCAGGCCAATTCGTCAACTCCGGATGACGAGGATCAATTCCGATGCGCTGCAGATGTTCATGATTTTTCAGCATGTAGCCGCCGATCATCACTAAACGGCTGTTTTGCTCAGCCGCCAACAGCGCCACGCGCTTTGCCCCTTCCACATTCACCGCACGAGAATGCTCCACCGAAAGTCCCCATGCGAAGTGGGCGCCCAGGTGGAATATGACGCTGGCGTGCCGTAGCCCTTCTCGGTCCTCAAGACTCAGCCCGAGGTTGTCCCGTTCCAGATCGCCGGCAACGGCAAATACCCGGGTTGCGCACCCTCCCAGATTATCGACTTGCTCGCGCAGTGCAGCCAGTCGCTCCGGGCGACGCATCAACACCCGAACGGTGTGACCTTTTGCACTCAGATACGCCACCAAATGTTGACCGATGAAGCCGGTACCCCCCGTGACAAAGCACTCCACGCTCATTTCCCTGTTCCTTGTTCAAGATGAGAAATCAAGCGTAAACTGTCGACCCAACTCTACAGTCAAGCGGTGTTTTCATGAGAATCGGCGAACTCGAAGCCCGTAGCGGCGCCAGCCGCCATACGCTGCGTTACTACGAGCAAATCGGCCTGATCTCAGCGCTGCGGCAAATCAACAACTATCGCGTTTACACCGAGCAAACTCTGCAGGATCTGGACTTTATCCAGCGTGCGCAAAGCATGGGGTTTTCCCTGGGGGAAATCGGCGAGATTCTGGACGCGCAGCGGAACAAGCTGATCGATTGTGCTGACGGCGCCAGGCTGATTGAAAAAAAGATGGCAGAGATCAAACAGAAAATCGCCAACCTCCAAGGCATTTATCGGTATCTGGATGAAGAGCGCGCAAACCTCGAAGCCAGTGCTGCCAGGCAACTTGAGCTTCAACAGCTGAACAACGCTTCAAACTGAACGGTCAACATCCGGGGAACGGAAGCTGCAGCCTGCCTCCAGTTTCAAGCCCATGGCTGACGCATTTTCTGAAACCTTGTAGCCAGGTTCTGGACGGTAAGCGTCCGCCCAAAAGACCTTGCGTGGTTGAACGGGCGCCCTTCTACGCGGCAGCTAACACAGACAGAATTCGGCCAGAAACGGCCTTGGGGCGAACGATAAGTCCATAAATTTCTGCATTAACTGAAGTTCGGCTCGGTCAACACATTGAGCCCTGACTGGCGCAAACGCATGCGAAAAAGATAATCACGAAGATTGGGTGTTTTTTTCAGCCATTGCGCACTTTCGGGCACGCGTTCCAAATAATCGAGCATAGGCGTCAGGATGGCGTCCGCCATGCTGTAGTCCGCCCCGCAGAAAAATGGCTGCTCATCCAATTGCTGCGCCAGCAGCCAAAGTGTATGGATAGCCATTGGCTCGGCGATAGCCACAGCGTCTCTATCGATTGGGCGTGACGGCTGTGCAGGTGAAACCAGTAATAAAAGATAACGACGTATCAGTCGATCATCGGCATACATCGCCAAGGCAGCGGCCCACTGATCGACCTTTACCTTCTGGGCCAAGTCAGCGGGCCTTGGAGAAACAAGCGCAAAGGCTTCATCCAGGTAGCGGCAAATGGTGGTTGTTTCAATTACGCTCCGCTCTCCATGCAGCAATACCGGGACCTTGCCAAAAGGATGCAGTGCCTTGTGTTCAGGGCTGTGCAACCTGATCGCATTACCATCCACATGCATCCCGTGTGTGTAATCCAGCGCTTTCTCCTCGCAGTAAAGTCTGACACTCCGTGCGAAGGTGCTAAATCCAGGTCCCAGTATGTGCAATCTCATGTGTAGCTCCTTGAGGGGTAGAGTCGGCAATTCTGGTCGGTATGACCTTATGTTCAAGAACATAAAGTCCCGTTTTGTCATACTCCAGCTCACGCTTTATCAAGGAGAAGACGAATGCCCTGGCCTGCTACACAGCGCGCAACCACTCGACAGATGATTCTGGATAGCGCCGCGCGACTCTTCGCACTGGAAGGTTTCGACAAAGTCAGTATCGACTCAATTATGGAGAGTGCGGGATTGACCCGGGGGGCTTTCTATAGTCACTTCGCATCCAAAACGGAGCTTTACACCGAAGCGATTAGAAATGCCGCGAACGCAGGGGGCGCGATGCTCGAAGAGGCTGGTAAAAATGGTTTGCTGCAGGTAGTGAAAGACTATCTCCGCATGGACCATCGGGATGCAAGCCGCATGCACTGTCCGTTAGCGTTCATGGTCAATGATGCTGCTCGACAGGACGGAGCCATCCAGGAGAGCTATACCCAAGTGCTCTCAGCGTTCATCACACGTCTAGAGTCCGGGCTGAAATCGACGACACAGACGAATACACGCCAGCATGCTGTGCAAATTGCCGTAGGGATGATTGGTGGCTTGGCACTCGCTCGAGCTGTGGCCGATGACCAATTGGCGCAAGAGATTCTCACAGCCTGTCAGCAGGGATGTTTGCAGCTCGTTGAGCCATGACCTGCCACAACAAACGAGGCGCCTTATTACCAAGGGTCAACGTCGCCAGAATGCAACTGGACCGAGCGTTGCAGGCGCACAAACCGGGTGATCGACCGTAGGCGATCATCAGCGATGTCGATCAAACCGTGCTGAGCAGCAACAGCTATTGGGGCCATGTGATCAACAGCCCAAGCAATAAAGGCGCTGATCTGACTTCAGGTTTGAGGGTGCGACAACGCTTCTCGCCCTCTTGTTCAGCCCGACCAGGATCAGCCTTGAGTCAGATAAACGCGGCCTCGACAAATGCCTCCAGCGTTTTCTCTTCCAGTATCTCGATGGAAAAATGGCCGAAGCGTTTGGGCAACCAGATGATGCGTCCCCCGGACGGGGATTGCAGATTCGCCCGCGCTAATGGCTGCCCGTTTTCGTCTTCCGGCTGAACACCGGCGGCCAGCAATTCGTCATAGGCTATTTCGATATCCGGGGTCGAGTAACAGTGACGGTAAATCATCCCCTCGCCCGCAGAATCCAGAAGCGCTTTCAGATTCCCGGCCAACGGCTGCACCAACATGAAACGCTCCTGCCCGATCAGCGCAATCGCGTAACGCACCTGTAGCCCGCCCCGCTCCCAGACCAGCGTCTGGGAGATTCTGGCGTTGAGTATGTCCGCATAGTAAGCACAGGCTTCTTCGAGATTATTGACCAGTACATCGACGTGACTGAATTTCAGATCCATTGCGTGGCTCCTGTCGAAACGATACTCATGGTAACCACTACGCGGTTGTTCATGGCGTCAGTTTCCTCACCGGATTCCCATTGGAATACCTTCCCGTCTATGAGACAAAGGCCTGAGCCTTTCGAGGGACCACGCCATCAAGGAGCGCTGCACCCCATGGATGAAACCATCACTTACCGAATCGCAACGGTCGAAGATGCCTTGAGCATGTGTGAGTTGGGCCAATTGCTCAATGAGGTGCACCACACTGCCCGTCCCGACATCTATGCACCTGCCACCGAAGCGTTTTCCCGTGACCTGCCTCACTGGTCGGGGCTGTTCGAGAGGCCGGGCCATGTAGCCTTTATTGCCCATGTCGGTCATCAACCTGCGGCGTTTATCACGGCCAGCCTGTCAGCCAGTTCAGGGCCGTTGATGCAGCCGCAGAATGTTGTGCGCATCGGTTCGGTGTGTGTCGCCGAACAGTTTTCGGGAAAAGGCATTGGGCGCGGGCTGATGGATCTCGTGAAAAACTGGGCGCTCGAACAGGATGCCCAGGATCTGCGTTTGACGGTCTGGGCGTTCAATACCCGGGCCGTGCGGATGTATGCGGAGTTCGGATTTGAACCCCGCGCTTTTGAAATGGGCATGCGTCTGTAGCGGTTCGCCCGCTCGCAGCACCCTGCCTCAGCCCAGTCGCATCGACAGCTCGATGTCATCGGCAAACGGCACAGACAGATAACCGTTCTGCGGCGCACGCACATACGCCAGGTATTCCGGGCAGTAGTTGGTGTTGTCCGCCACCACCAGCGCGCCCGGTTTCAGGTGTTGTTCCACCAAGTGCAACACGTCGCCATACAGCGCCTTGGCCCCATCGAGCAGGAGCAGGTCGACTGACGCCGGCAGGTCGCTGGCGAGGGTGACGAGCGCATCGCCTTCGCGGATTTGCACCAGATCGCTGACGCCGCCCTCGACGAAGTGATGGCGTGCCAAGGCGATTTTCGCCGGTTCGAATTCGCTGCTGATCAGCACACCGCCACCGTTGTCGCGCAGCGCCGCCGCCAGGTGCAGGGTGGACAGGCCGAACGAGGTGCCGAATTCGACGATGGCCTTGGCCTTGGCATTGCGCGCCAGCAGGTACAGCAGCTTGCCGGTGTCGCGCGAGACTGGCAGCCACAGATCCTTGAGCATGGCGTAGAGTTTCAGGTACTCGGTCTTGCTGTGCATCAGGCGTTCACGCTCCTCGCCGGACACCGTTTCCAGAACCGGGCTGGTGGCGGCGCTGGCTTGGCTGTAGAGACGTTCGATCAGGCTGGCCAACGGTTCAGAGGTCAGGGTTGTCATGATTGCTTTCCGTCAATGGGGGATTAAGATGCGAGCAATTCGTCGCATTTAAATGATGCGAGTGATTCACTCGATCCGCTATTCGCGTTTCCCTCCGAGGCCCGAGCCGCCCATGAGCAATCGCCAGACTGCCCGTATTTCCTCGCGCAAACAGCCGCAGCAGGCACGCTCGGCTGATCTGGTCGCGGCGATTCTGCAGGCGGCTATTCAGGTTTTGACCGAGCATGGCGCCAGCCGTTTTACCACCGCACGGGTCGCGGAAAAGGCTGGCGTGAGCATCGGCTCGCTGTACCAGTACTTCCCTAACAAGGCGGCGATTCTGTTCCGTCTGCAGAGCGATGAATGGCTGCACACCACGCAGATGCTGCAGCAAATTCTGGAAAATCCCGAACAGCCGCCACTGGCGCGCCTGCGCACACTGGTGCAGGCGTTCATCCGTTCGGAGTGTGAGGAAGCGCAGATGCGCGGGGCGCTGAACGATGCGGCACCGCTGTATCGCGATGCGCCCGAGGCTCACGAAGTACGTGCGGCGGGACGGCAAATCTTCGCCGCCTTCATGTGCGAGTTACTGCCCGAAGCCGGTGAGCCAACCCGCACCGCAGCCTGCGATCTGATCCTGACCACGCTCAGTTCGGTGGGCAAGGATTTTTCCGGCAACCCGCGTAGTGATCCGCAAATCACCGCGTTCGCCGATGGACTGGCGGACATGTTCAGCGCCTACGTGGTGGTGCTGAATCAACCTTCAGGGTAAATCGTCTGAGCGCGTTCGGTTGCGGGTGAACTGCTGCTCGGTGACGAGCGTGCCCCACTGACTGCCCTGCTCTTCTTTGCTCAGCTCGAAGCCGGACGCCTCGTACAGTCGGCGCGCGGCGTCGAGGCCCTTGAAAGTCCAGAGTTGGATGGCGGCAAAACCCTGCTGATCACAAAACGTTACGGCCGCGCTCAGCAGTTGCCGGCCGACACCGCTCCCGCGACAGCCATCATCGAGGATGAACCAGCGCAGATGCGCTTGATGGTTGCCCAGGTCCTGCCCGTCGATCGCGATCGAACCGACGATGCGCTCGTTGAGGGTCGCCACCCAGATCTGGTTGCACGGCTGATCGAGGCGCCCGACAAACTCCGCCACGCCACTGGCGACACGGCTTTCGAAGACCGCGCCGAAACCGGCATGCTGCGAGTAGTAATCGGCATGCATTTGCGCCACGCGGCCAATCAACCCCGGGCGGTAGCCGGCGCTGATGAGCAGGTTCGGCGTGAGTGCTTGATGGGTGCCCAAGCGGATCGTTTTGAGGGCGTGGGCGTAGGTGGTGAGGCCCTGCGCCACGCTCTGTTGTTGCGAGGGATTGAGCGCCTGCAACGCCTGGCTGACCTGCGCCTGGCCGAAGGCGTGGATAGCGGCAACGGTCTGCCGGCCTTGCGGCGTCAGGTGCAAGCGCTTGACGCGAGCGTCCTCGGCCGTACGCTCCTCGATCTCCCCGGCCTTGATCAGTTTGCCGACCATGCGGCTGACACTGGACTTCTCCAGCCCCAGGCTTTGCGCCAGTTGCGCCGAGCTCACACCATCCCCCGCCGCGATTTCCAGCAGCGCGTGCACGCCGGAGGCGGAGTAGTCGGTCGCCGCCAGCGTGGCGCGCATGAAGCCCAGCTCACGCACCATGGTGCGCGATGCCGTGCGGATGTCTTCGATCAAGGCTGGGGCAATCGTCATGACCAACCACCTCTGGAATATGGTTGTACGATACAACCATATTCCAGTCACGCTGCGCAACGGGCCGGCTACGCTGGGTAACGACGACGCGTATCCGGTCGACAAAACTGGCAGCACGTTTCACCATGGCCTCTTTCCTTGAAATGACAGCGAGGCGTCGTAATGAGCCAATCCACCATCCGCGCGTTGATCCTTGAAGACTATGCCAACAACGCTTTTCGCGAGGCACAGATCGAGCGCCCGGTACCACAAGCCAATGAGGTGCTGGTGCGCATCGTGGCCAGTGGCGTGAACCCCATCGACTATAAAATCCGCACCGGCCATGCGCCTTACGCGATGCCAGAGCTGCCGGCGATTCTCGGAACTGACATGGCCGGCGTGATTGAAGCGGTCGGCGCCAATGTCAGCCATCTGTCGGTGGGCGACGAAGTGTTCGGCATGGTCGGTGGTGTGCGCGGTTTGCCGGGGTCGCTCGCCGAATACCTGGCGGTGGATGCCGACCTGGTGGCGCTCAAGCCGAAAAATCTCGGGTTTCGTGAGGCGGCGGCCGTACCGCTGGTGTTCCTGACGGCGTGGGAAGGTCTGGTCGACCGCGCGCATGTCCAGGCCGGTCAGAAGGTGCTGGTGCACGGCGGCGCGGGCGGTGTCGGGCACATGGCGGTGCAAATCGCGACTGCCCTGGGCGCTGAAGTGTTCGCCACGGTGTCGCCGGGCAAGCGCGCGATTGTTGAAAGCTACGGCGCCACGGCCATCGATTACAAAAACGTGTCGGTCGAGCAGTACGTCAGCCAGTTCACCGACGGCAAGGGCTTCGACGTGATCTACGACACCGTTGGCGGCAAGAGCCTGGATGATTCGTTTGCGGCGATCCGGCTCTACGGTCACGTCACCAGTTGCGCGGCGTTCGGCACCCACAACCTGGCCACCGGTTCGCTGCGCAGCGCCACGCTGTCGGGGATTTTCGTGTTGCTGCCGATGCTCACCGGCGTCGGGCGCAAGCACCACGCACAAATCCTCGGCTACGCCACGCGGTTGATCGAGGAAGGCAAGGTCAAGCCGTTGATGCATGCTGAACACTTCAGCCTCAGCCAGGCGCGCCAAGCGCACGACGCGGTGCAACACGGCACGGCGATTGGCAAGGTGGTGATCGACGTCGCCTGAGCGACAGAAACTCAGGACAAAAAAAGCCCCGCAACCGAATGAGGTGCGGGGCAAAGTATTGGTTGGTTGCGGCCAACCAAAGGAGCTCGGTCAAAACAGTTGGCAAACCCGGGTCAGATGCAATCCTGGGCGGCGCGTTCAAAGCTGGAAGGCAGGAAGTTCGAGGCCAGCAAATGGCGCTCGTAGATGAACACCTTGCCGCCGCTGCCGGCCTTGTAGGCTTCCAGCACGTTGTCGGCCGAAACCTTGCTCGGCACCACGATCCGGTAGCTGCGCTGGGTCTGCGAGACGGTCGGGGTCAGCGCACTGAGTTGCAGCTTCGGCACCACGCAATCGGCGTACTGCGCCGGGGTCTTGCTGGTCTGCAGGGTCAGCGTCGGGTCGTTCGGCGCGGAGGCGCAACCGGCGAGCAGCAACGAGGCAACGGCCATGGACGGGGCAAATAAAGAGCGCATCGGTGTAGTCCTGAAAATAAAGGTCCGGTTCAACTGGCAGCGGTTCAGCGTCACGGCGCCGCCGCTGCCCTTTTGGTTTTGAGTATTCAGCTTGAAGCCACCAGTGCCTTGAGCGAGGCATCGAACTGCTTCAAGGCATTGAGTTGCAGGTCCCGTTGTTTTTCGATCTGCGCGGCAATCTCGTGCGCCGCTTTATCGTGTACCCAGACCGCCGGTATCTGTTTTTCCACAGCGCCTTCGGCCTTGCCGATGTACTGCAGGTCGGCATCGTAGAAACGCGCGATGAAGTGCGCTTCGAACAGGTTGTTCTGCTGGGTCAGCAAGCGGTTGAAGGTGTCGAGTTTCACCACGATGTCCGGATGTGCCTGAATCAGCGCATCGAGGTTGTCGTAAACGGTCACCGACATGAACTGACGCTGTAACGAGCTGAGCAACCAGTCGATCGCCAGTTCCGGATCGGAGCTGCTGACAAAAGCTGCGCGAATCCGTGAGTCCAGCGCATCCTTGGCACCGTGCAGCGCCATGTCGTGGTAACGCGTCAGGTAATCAAGGTTGTCCCGGGTGTTTTCGCTGTACAACACACCTACGCTCTGCGAATGCTGCAAGCTCGCGCTGCTGCCGGCGATCGGTTGAAGATGACACGCACAGGCGTCGTCTGCGTAAGACGGTGCCGTGGCCATCACGCCGCCCATCAGCAGGGCGATCAGTGCCAGTCGGGTCAGTGTCTTCATCGCGCGTTTCCTTGAGCTGCGTGTTCAATGGAGGCAATTTTCCGCCTATTGCCTGTAAAGCTGAACTTGCGTTTCGTGATGGTCACTATTACTTCTAGCGATAGTTGCGCACGATAAAGACGGGTAACACACTCATCCACAACGACTAAAACAACAGTGAGGAAGCCGAATTGAGAACCTTTGACCTGATCCGCGACGCAGTCTTGCCCGACTTTCGCGAGCGGGTGGCCGAATACCTGGTGCAGTACGAAAGCGTGTTGCTGGACAAGGACATCACCGATGCGCGGCTCAAGCGCGACACCGCCAATCAGTTGCGTGGCTACCTGCGCGGGCTGAACACCACGCGGGTATTGGGCATGGCCTACTGGGAAGAGCTGGATCGACGGGTCGTCGACACCTGGCTCGCGCCACAGCCGTGACGGCGGACGCCGGGCAGTGACGGTAGCGCGCGGCGCCTGCCAAAACAGGCCCGAACGCTTACAATCGCCCGTCTAACCGACTTCAGACAGGCGCTTCAAGAAATGCCGCTCGATCCACCAACGATGCTGACTATCTCGATCGCTCTCGCAGCCGCTGCTGCGCTGTACCTGGCGATCGAGTGGCGTAGCATTCGTGAGCCTTCGCTGCTGTTCTGGAGCGCCGGTTTCGCCACGATCACCGTCGGTTCCACCCTGGCCTTGTTGCGCAGCAATGGTTTTCTGCTGATTGGCATCTGGTTCGCCAACGGCTTGCTGGTGACCGCACACTTCCTGTTTCTGCTGGGGGTGGCGCGCTTCACGCAGATCCGCCTGCCCCGCGCCTGGTACCTGATCTTCGTCACCTGGCTGGTGATGCTGTTGCTGCCGGACGGGCCGCTGTGGTCGAAGGTGATGCTGGCCGCCAACTCGCTGCTGGTGGCCGCCTCGACGCTCAAGGCGAGTTTTCTGCTGCGGCCCCATGGCAAATCGCTGAGCGTCGGCGCGGTGCAACTGCGCTACGTGTTGCTGGGCCACGGCATGTTCTATGTGGCCAAAGCCCTGACGGTGATGATCCCGGGAACGTTGATCGATCTGGCCGCGTTTCGAGGTGAAATCATCCAGATCTCGCTGGTCGAAGGCGCGATGGCAATCATGCTGATCGCGTTGTCGATGACCGGCACCGAACGCTACCGGCGCGAAGAGCAGATCGCGCGGCTGGCCGCCCGTGATCCACTGACCGCCCTCTACAACCGCCGCGCCCTCGAAGTGCGCGCCCCGCGTCTGCTGCAGGATGTCTCTCCGACGCGACCCGGCGCCCTGCTGCTGATCGATATCGACAATTTCAAACTGGTCAACGACCAGTACGGCCACACCGCCGGCGACCGCCTGCTGGTGGCCTTGAGCGAGATGATCCGCGCCGAATCGCCCGATGAGGCGCTGGCCGCACGGCTGGGTGGGGACGAGTTCGTGATTTTGCTGAACAACGCACCGAGTGAACGCATCGTCACCCTCGGCGACACCCTGCGCGATCAGTTTCAGCGCACCGCGATCCAGGCATTTCCGACCTCGGAACCGGTGACACTGAGCATCGGCGCGACCCTGTTCAACACACCGCCGGCCAGCCTCGCGGCACTGATCGAGCAAGGCGACGCCGCGCTCTACGAATCCAAGCGCGGCGGGCGTAACCGCCTGCGCCTGACCGGGCTCACCACTTCAGGATGACCAGACCCATGTCCAGTTTCGATACGCCCCTGCAAGACCTCGCCGCCCCCGAGGGCGTCTGCTACGGTTGCGGCGGCCGCAACCCTCACGGGCTGCACGTCAAAAGCGTCTGGCACGAGGACGGCGTGCACGTCATGGCCGAACACCTGCCGGACGACAAATACTGCGGCTGGCCGGACCTGGTGTACGGCGGCTTACTGGCGATGCTGGTCGACTGCCATTCCAACTGGACGGCGATGGCCTACCACTACCGCGACGAACAGCGTGCACCGGGCAGCCTGCCGCGCATCGACTGCGTGACCGGCAACCTCGGCATCAAATTCATCAAACCCACACCGATGGGCGTGCCGCTGACCTTGCGCGCCAGGGTCGAGGGCGAGGTCGGGCGCAAGACGCGGGTGATCTGCGAGGTGTACGCCGCAGATGTGCTGACGGCGATTGGCGATTCGGTGTTTGTGCGGGTCGATACCGGGCAACTGGCGGATGCGGCGCACGGGCGCTGAATCCCCACGCTCCCCTGTAGGAGCTGTCGAGTGCAATGAGGCTGCGATCTTTTGATTCTGATCTCGATGGAGGCCACCAAAAATCAACCTCAAAAGATCGCAGCCTTCGGCAGCTCCTACAGAACCGATACTTGAGCAAACCCGGCTAGGCGCGCCTACGCAAAAATCGACGAGGCTATTGCAGACCGCACTTCTCAGGAGTTTCCAGCCCGTGTCCGAACCGCCGACCGACTTCGCCTACACCCGACGCTTCAATGCCGTGCTCGCCTACATCGATGCCCATCTCGAGGGTGACCTGTCGGTGAGCACGTTGAGTCAGGTGGCGAACTTTTCGGCGTTTCACTTCCATCGGCAATTCAGCGCCTTCGTTGGCGTGCCGGTCTCGCGCTATGTGCAATTGATGCGTTTGCGCCGGGCGGCTCATCAACTGGCCGCGCAGCCGGAGCACTCGATACTGGACGCCGCGTCTGACGCCGGTTTCGAGAGCCCGGAAGCCTTCAGCCGAGCGTTCCGGCGCGACTTCGGCATGACGCCGAGCGCCTTCAGGAAGCAACCGAACTGGCAGACCTGGAATGCGGTATTTGCCATCCCTCACTTTTCCAGGAGCGTCATCATGCAAACCAGAATCATCGATTTCCCGACCGTGCGGGTCGCCGCGCTTGAGCACTGCGGCGCGCCGGCAGAGGTTCAGCAAAGCGTGCAGAAATTCATCGCGTGGCGCCTGCACAGCGGCCAGTCGCCCGTGGCGTCGAGTCGTACCTTCGGCATTCCCTACAACAACCCCGACACCACGCCGGCGGAGGATTTTCGCTTCGCCATCTGCGGCGAGATTGACGAGGCCGTGGCGCCCAACGCATTCGGCGTGCGTGAAATGGTCATCCCCGGCGGTCGCTGTGTGGTGGTGCGGCATATGGGTTCGCCGGATCACATCGGCGAAACGATCTACCCGATCTACCGCGACTGGCTGCCAACCAGCGGCGAAGAGTTGCGCGATCATCCGCTGTTTTTCCATTACCTGAGCGTGTATCCAGAGACGCCGCAGGCGCAATGGCAGACGGACATTTACGTGCCGCTGCAAGCGTAAGATTCACTGACATGTTTTTCCGCTTGTCGTGCGCAAGGCCAACCCCTTATAAGAGCGGCTTTCTCTCTCGACATAATGGGTGCACACATGAGCAATGCCTGGAACGAAGGGTATTTCACCGACGAGGGTTACACCTACTCGTATAGCCGGGAAATCAACCCGGTGTTCCAGCGTTATTGTTTGTTGTTGCGCGGTTTTGCCACGCTGGAGAATGCCGACGGCTACCACTGCGAACTGGGCTTCGGCCAGGGCGTCTCGATCAACATCCATGCCGCTGCCAACCCGGGAAACTATGTCGGCACGGACTTCACGCCGTCCCAGGCGGCCCATGCCATCGCGCTGGCGAGCGACTGGAACAGTCAGGCACGGCTGTATGACGACAGCTTCGAGCAATTGCTGGCCCGCGATGATCTGCCGCCCTTCGACAGCATCAGTCTGCATGGCATCTGGACGTGGGTCAGCCGGGACAACCAGAAACTGATCGTCGAGTTCGCCCGCCGTCACCTCAAACCCGGCGGCATGTTGTACGTCAGCTACAACTGCTTCCCGGGCTGGTCGCCTTCGGCGCCACTGCGCAATCTGTTCAGCCTGCACAACCGCTTTGCCAGCCAGACCGCTACCAGCCCGGCCAAACGCATCGATGCCGCACTGCAATTTTCCGAGGCGCTGCTGGCGGCCAATCCCAAATACGCCAGCGCAGCGCCGAGCCTGGGCGCCCAGTTGAACAGCATCAAGGGCCAGAATCGTCAGTACGTGGCCCATGAATACTTCAACCGCGACTGGAACTGCATGTATTTCACGGACGTGGTCGATGCCATGACCTCAGCCAAACTGGACTACGCCACCACCGCCGTGCCGCTGGACACGGTGGCCCCGCTGAATCTGAGCGCAGAAGGCATGGACTTTCTCGAGGGAATCGAGCACCCGATCATGCGCGAGCAGGCGCGTGACTATTTCGTCAATCAGCATTTCCGCCGCGATCTGTACGTGCGCGGCGCCAATCGGCTGTCTGCCGCCGAGCAGCGCGATGGCCTGCTGAGAAGCCGTTTTGCCCTGTTGCAAACCATTGAACACATTCCAGGCATGGTCACCGGCCCCGCTGGCGAGGCTTCGTTACAGGCGGACATTTACGGCCCGGTGCTCGAAGCGCTCGCCGCCAATGCCTACGCACCAAAAACCTTGCAGCAGTTGTCGATGGCCGTCGGCGCTGTTGCTTATGACGACCTGGTGCAGGCCGTCAGCGTGCTGATCGGCATGGGCGTCGCTGCGCCGTGCCAGAGCGAAGCCGCCGAAAGACAGGTGCAGGAGCATTGCAACACACTCAACCTGCAACTGTGCAAACGCGCACTGTTCAACAGCAACATTCAGGTGCTCGCCAGCCCGGTCACCGGCGGCGGTGTGCCGGTCAGCCGTTTCCAGCAGTTGTTCCTGATTGCGCTCAAACAAGGCATGACCGACCCGCAAGACTGGGCGCAACTGGCATGGAGCGTTATCGGTGATCAGGGCGAAGTGCTGCTCAAGGGGGATCAACCTCTGCTCACGGCCCAGGAGAATCTCGCCGAACTGACCGAACAGGCCCAGGCATTTGCCGAAACATCGCTGATTATTCTGCAGGCGTTGAAAATTGCCTGACGCCCACTTGCGCGCGGACTGACGCGCAGGCAAACCAGACGACTGGCCGTCCTCCAATGCGGCCAGTCGTCCGCGTTTACGGCCCTGAGTGCCGTCTCCCGAGTAATCGCCGCCGCATCTACCGCCTCGCTCCCCGGCAAAAAAGCAAAATCGCCATGTGTTTCCATCGTTCCTTGTTGCGTCGCACTGTTCATTGCCCGTTCCTGTCTGTCTGGAGTTTCCTCGATGCCCTCGCCCAAATCCCTGCCCACTGCCCTGTTGGGTCTGGCCCTCGCCTGCCCGGCCATGGCCGAGGAACCCAAAGGCATGGAGTTGGGCCAGGTGCTGATTTCGGCTGAGGAGCAAAGCGGCGCAGACGCCTCCGTGGCCGAGGCCGAAGCGCGCCTTGCGCAGGTGCCCGGCGGCACCAACGTGGTCGACATGCGCCAGCCGTTGCAGGGCAAGGTGGCGAGTAATCAGGATGTGCTGGCGTATCAGCCGGGGGTCTACGCGCAGTCGGCGGGCAATGAAGGGGTGAAGATTTCGATCCGTGGTTCGGGGATCAACCGTGCTCCGGGCGCTCACGCCTCGGGGCTGTACACAATGCTCGACGGCCTGCCGCTGACCGGCCCCGGCGGCACGCCCTACGAATTGCTCGAACCGCTGTGGCTCGACCATGTGGAGGTGCTGCGCGGCGCCAACGGCTTCGATCGCGGCGCACTGGCGCTGGGCGGCGCCATCGATTACGTCAGCCACACCGGCTATGACGCGCCGAAACTGCAGGTGCGCTATGCCACCGGCAGCCACGGCTATCAGCAGCGTCAGGTCAGCTCCGGGCAGGTGCTGGGCGACTTCGATTACTACGTGTCGCTGACCGATTCGAACGCCGACGGTTATCAGGATCACACCGCCAGCGAGAGTCAGGGCGTGATCGCCAACTTCGGCTATCGCTTCAACCCGAACCTGGAAACCCGTTTCTATTTCCGCTACCGGCAGACCGACAACGACCTCGCCGGGCGCGTGACCAAGCACTCGATCGAGCACGATCCACGGGCGGCCAACCCGGCCTACGTGTCGCGCGACGACAGCCGCAAGCAGCCGGGCAGCACCTTCATCGGCAACAAGACCACCTACTACATCGACGACGATTCAAGCATCCAGACCGGGCTGGTCTATCACGACTACCCGATGGACCTGCGCGAAGGCCCGAATCGCTTGAAAGTGGCCTACACCGACGTCAGCGGCACCTTCGACTACAAGCGCCGCGACACCTTTCTCGGGATGGAAAGCCGCAGCACCGTGGGCCTGCGCACCACCAAACACCTGCCCAACGACGGCGCCAGCGAATTCGTACGCATCCCCAGCGGTAACACCGCCGGCTACGCGCCGGGCACCCGCATGCGCAACTTCACCTATCAGGGTTCGGACACCGTTCTGCACGTCGGCAACGACCTGGAGATCGCCGACGATCTGTGGCTGACCACCGGCCTCGCCGCCCTCTACACCCGCCGCGAAAGCGCCGTCACCTACCCGCAAAGCGGCGGCAAGACCAGCCAGAACGACTGGGATTACGCCCCGCGTCTGGGCCTGCGCTATCAGGTCACGCCGGACCTGCAACTGTTCGGCAACCTCAGCCGTTCGGTCGAAGCGCCACATCCGTGGTCGCTGATCTACAGTTCGAACATCCGCTTCCCGGCCGACAACGGTGCGGCGACCGGCACCCAGCGCGACCCGATCAAACTGCAAAACCAGACCGCCACCACCCTCGAACTCGGCGGACGTGGCGACAGCGCGCTCGGCCAGTGGAGCCTGGCGTGGTACTACGCGCAGGTGCGCCATGAATTGCTCTCGGTGCTGCCGGACGCCAACACCGTCACCCCTTACGAACTCAACGCCAGCCCCACCGTGCATCAGGGTGTCGAAGCCAGTCTGCAGAGCACGCTGTGGTCAGCCGATGACGGGCGTAAATTGACCCTGCGCCAGGCCTACACCTTCAGCGACTTCCACTACCGCGACGACCAGCGTTTCGGCGACAACCGCCTGCCCGGCCTGCCGATGCACTACTACCAGGGCGAACTGCGCCACGACTGGCCGCAAGGCTTCTTCGCCGCGGTCAACACGCAACTGGTGTCCAAGGTCGCGGTGGATTACGCCAACAGCTACTACGCCGATCCCTACGCACTGTTCGGTGCCACCGTCGGCTACAACGCGCCGAAAAACGACTGGCAAACCTGGCTGGACCTGCGCAACCTGACCAACCAGCACTACGCCGCGACGGTCACACCGGGGTATGACGACAAGGGCCAGGATGCAGCGCGGTCTACGCCGGGTGAAGGATTGGGGGTTTATGTCGGGGTGTCGTGGAGTTTGCTTTGAGGCTTTACCGATTTGGCAACCCTTGTAAAAAGCGCTCTCGATCAAAAAGGAGGTTTCCGGGAAATGGGACCGAAAACGCAGGAGCTGATCAATGTGCTGGGTCAGTTGATCGAGATACTTGAAAGCGATGGAGACACGCACTGGAACCAGTGGATGCGCAGCGCAAGAGCGCGTCTTCTTGACTCCGATTACTCCGGGGTCACCTACTTATTGTCGGCCTACGGTGGAATGGGTTCGTTCAATGATGTGGTTTTAGGGCAGAGTCGTGTCGATGGCGTATTCGCCTGGAAACCCGGCCACGTCGAGTTGAACGAACAATTCGACACGTTGCGTGCCGAGGCTGCGCGACTGGCCGAGGCAATCAGGGATTCGCAAAACTGACATTCCCTCTCCCGGCTCACTCATAAAACTTACCCGCCAGCAAAATGCTCGCACAGCGCTGCCATACATTAGCTGAAGAGACATCTGCTGCCGCCTGTCTGGAACTGGCGAGCGCCCAGGCACCTGCGGCGTCAAGAAACGTATCCACGGAAGCGTTTTCCCAACCCAGGGCGCCCCGGCCATAGGGCGACAGTGGTTTGCTCATCGAACGCTCACGGGCAAAGTCGGTGCCCAGTGCCTGAATAAACGCAATGAACGATTGCTCGTCGCTCACGCTTTCCAGCAACTCATCAAGATCATCAGGCGCAGACATCGTGGCACTTTCCTGTTGGCGAATGGTTTGCCCGGGATGCTGCTATGCATCGATGTTGAGGTCAATCAGCCCGTCAAAACGGTCCCTGCGTCATCACCCGCGTCTCGATGATGTTGCGCAGCTCCGCGACCCGCTTCTGATACAGATCGGTCAGACAACCGACCTTCGCGCCACAAGCCTTGCGGCTTTTCAGGAAGGCCTGTTGTTCGCCGATCAGCGCATCGCGTCCGCCCATCGGCAGCAGGCGTTTGTCGAGGCTGAACAACTCGCCCATGGTCACATCCAGATCGTTCAGGGTGCGGTTGGCGCAGACCGCTTTTTCGTCCGCCGCTTTGGCCTTGGCACAGTCAAAACTGGCGGCGAATGCCGAATCGGCGGCCAGCCATAAACCGGCGCCGAGTAGCACGCCGATCACCGATGAAATTTCTCGAACTCGCGTCATGTCGTCGTATCCAACGTTGTAAGTCAATGGAGGTATGAGTAATGAAAAGCACCGACGATATCAAGCCTGCAACCCCTCATGACGCGCCACCGCTCGATTCCTCGGGCAAACCGGTCGACGTGGTTCGCCGGGATCTGCAAGACAGCGACGATGACACCAAAGCCGTGGACGAGGTGATTACCCCGACCTCGATCCGCACCAAGGAACAAGAGGCCGAGGAACTCAAGCGTAAGACCGATGCGATCGAACGCAAGGTCGCCGACGGTAATTAGTCCACTGGCTACAGAACAGCGCCATGCGAATATGCCCAACGGGTGGGTTGCTTATTGCCAATGAGTCCATCCGGTGTGCGCTGCCCTGCCCCCGTCTCGTCCATACAAATACCTGTGTCCGCTCAATGGCTTGAAGGTCTGGTGCGGATACGTCCTGCCTCACGTCAATGTCCCGCCCACGACCGTTCGGCGCTTTGTCTGGCAGGGCCGCGAAATCGGATCTAGGGTTGCGTGGCTGGCTATATGCCAGCGACCCGCGAGCGGCGGTCACGCGCTCGCCCGTCGCGGCACTGGAAAAGAAATCAGGGATGGTTTTTGTGCTTGCGGTTCTCCTGCGCTCTTGCCGAGCGCGCAACTGATCCCTGCGTTTCGTTGTGTTCTCTCAAGGACAGAAAGATGAACAACGTACCGGTCAATTCCCCACGTCTGCCACTGCGGCAGGCCACTCGCGACGCTCCCGAAGTCCAGCCCGGCGGGTTCGGCTGAGGACACGGGCGCCGGCCTCCATTCGCCGGCGCTGCGCGAACTGAAAACACCCTTCGATCAGATCCCGACGGATCAGGTTGCTCGCTTGCCGGGGTTCCAGCAGGCAGAGGCGGCCTGTCTGTCAGGTAAGGCGCCCCTTTTCATCGGGGGGCGGATTTGCAGCACGGATGAGGAAACCCTCGATATGTCCCGTTCAACGGCCAACATCCCGCCTTATGGCGTCGCCATTCAAGGCGCAATCAAGCAAGGCGATGTGCAGCACATGAAAACGTTGTTGCAACAGCGCGACACCAGCAAACCTGAAGCGCAAGACCTGAAGGACGCGTACGAAAAACTGGCCAGGGAAATTTCCAGGCACGAAAAGCCCTGAAGCCATCAATCACATTGCAATGGAGGCAATCAACATGTCCGGTTCTACTCAGCAAAATGTCGGTTTGTTCCCGGTGAGCTATCGCATCGGCACCGGCGCGCCCGGGGCGCAGTCGCTGGCCCTGCACCTGCTGGTCTCGACGCCGAATGCGAAAGTCAACGGCACCGCCGTGATCACCCAGGCAACCAATCCGCCACTCGACGTGCATTCAGACGTCTGGGGTGAGTACACCTACCTCACCGTGATGTCGCCCGGGGTCAGCAAAATCCTCGTGACCGCCCAAGGCAATCACGGCGGGCCGGGCTCCAACTCCATCGATAACTTCGATGTGCGTCTGGTAGTCGGCACCGACTGGCGCGAAGGCGTCGCCAACTATCGCTATTTCGATGGTCAACGCTGGCACGAGGTCAACAACGCCCCGGCGCATCTGCAGGAGTCGCTGCCTTCACCGTACCACCCGGGCCCGGTGATCAGTCCGCACCCACCGATCCTGCCGCTGTACGCCGCGCCGATCCAAAGCGCGATCGCCAGCGGTGACCTGGCGCAGATGAAAAATCTGGCCAAACTCGCGCAGCAGCAACTCGACCAGCAACCGCAACTGCAGAGCGCACTGGAAGCGGCGAAGAAAGAAGTCAGCCGGCTGCAGAGCCGCTGAGTCAGGCCACTTGATCCGCCATTCACTTTAGGGAGTAGCACCATGTCGATTGGACTTTTTCACACCCGTCTGAGCATCAGCAATGCACTGCTCGGTGCACCGGTCCTGACCCTTGATCTGCTGGTCGATACCGCGCACAAACGTGTCAGCGGGATTGCCAGTGTGTTCCAGGCCACCTGGCCGACGGTCAATTACCGGGCACAGGTCTGGGGCAGTTTTTCCGAATCCAAACTGACTGCCAATGTCGAGAACCACATCATCCTCACCCTCGACGGCGGCCCGAGCCGCCCGCCCAGCCAAATCGCCCAGACGTTCCACCTCAGAGGCATTCTGGGCAGCGACTGGGACAGCGGTTTTGTCGATTATCGCTATGAAGAACAGGGCCAGTGGCACGAAGTGAAGCATGTCGCGGTGCATCAGGCACCCAGCGAGCAACCGCATCCGGGGCCACACCCGCAGCCACTGTACGCCGTGGCCGTGCAGCAGGCGCAGACCAGCGGCGATCTGGCGCAGCTCAAAACCGTGGTGCAACAGGCCGAGCAACAAGTGGCGCACGAAGGCGCCTTGCGTAACGCTCTTGAGCATTTGAAAGCGGAAATCGCGCGACTGGAAGCGCGCTAGCCGGCAAGCCCCGGGAGAGATCGCAACGGATCTCACCCGGGGCTTTTCAACCGCGGTCAATCCATTCGTAGCGCGCACAGGACTGTGCGCAAGGATTTCCCATGTCAGACGTGCGCCCCGCCCGTTACCTCAGCGACACCGATCTCAAACGCTACGTGCCGGTGCACGTGGTCTGGGAGATCACCCTGGCCTGCGACTTGAAATGCCTGCATTGCGGCTCCCGCGCAGGGCATCGACGACCTGACGAACTCAATACCCGCGAGTGCCTGGACGTCATCGACTCGCTGGCCGCGCTCGGCACCCGCGAGATCACCCTGATCGGCGGCGAAGCCTATCTGCGCAAGGACTGGACGCAACTGATCAAGGCCATTCACGACCACGGCATGTACTGCGCGATCCAGACCGGCGGACGCAACCTGACCCCGGCGAAGATGCAGGCGGCGGTCGATGCCGGGCTCGACGGTGTGGGCATTTCCCTCGACGGCCTCGCCCCGCTGCACGACGCGGTGCGCAACGTCCCCGGGTCGTTCGACAAGGCTGTAGACACCCTGCGCCGGGCCAAGGCCGCAGGGCTGGCGGTGAGCGTCAACACCCAGATCGGCGCCGCCACACTGCCGGACTTGCCGGCACTGATGGACACCATCATCGAACTCGGCGCCACGCACTGGCAGATCCAGATCACCGTCGCCATGGGCAACGCGGTGGATCACCCGGAGTTGCTGCTGCAACCCTATCAACTGCTGGACGTCATGCCGTTGCTGGCACGCCTGTATCGTGAAGGTGTCGACCGTGGCCTGCTGATGAACGTCGGCAACAACATCGGTTATTACGGCCCGTATGAACACCTGTGGCGCGGCTTCGGTGACGAACGCGTGCACTGGACCGGTTGCGCCGCCGGCCAGACGGTTCTGGCGCTGGAAGCCGACGGCACGGTCAAAGGCTGCCCGTCACTGGCGACCGTCGGGTTCTCCGGGGGCAACGTGCGCAACATGAGCCTGCACGACATCTGGCACTACAGCGAAGGCATGCATTTCGGCCGCCTGCGCTCGGTGGATGACATGTGGGGTTACTGCCGTGGCTGTTATTACAACGACGTGTGTCGCGGCGGTTGCACCTGGACCTCGCATTCGCTGCTCGGCAAACCCGGCAACAACCCCTACTGCCATTACCGCACGCTGGAGCTGCAAAAGCGTGGACTGCGCGAGCGCATCGTCAAGGTCGAGGAAGCGGCGCAGAAGTCGTTTGCGGTCGGCCGTTTCGACCTGATCACCGAACGCATCGACACCGGCGAAAAGGTCAGCAGCGTCAGTGACAGCGGTCAGGTGGTCAAACTGGCGTGGATCAATCAGGGCCAGCAATCGCCGGAGCAAGGCCGGATCGCCCCGCAACTGAGCCTGTGCCGCAGTTGCTTGCAGTACATCTATCCGCACGAGGTGATCTGTCCACATTGCAACGCCGATGTCGCCGCCGCCGAAGCCGAACACCAGGCCAATCGAGCGCGGCAGCAGGCGATCATGAACACGCTGACCGGGCTGCTGGGTATCGCGCCGAGTCGCTTGAGCTGAGATCTCTTGCAGCAGAACGGACGGCAACGAGGCGTGTGCAACAAAGGCGCCCATCTCCTGAAATGGGCGCCTTTTTTCTCATTGTTGAATCAAACCACGCCGACAAAGTCACTTGCTGTCAGCGCGACATGCCCCACCAGATCGATCTGAATATCTGCACTCGATCCTGAATTGACATTGCCCTCCACGTAAGTGTGATCCACGCCGCCAACGTTCACGAAGTGATACTTGAGCTGCGCCTGATTGTTGAACTCGGTACCCACGCCATTCCACTCGCCGAGGAACGTAAAGTCCTGATTGCCGGCAGAACCCGCTCCCGAAGTCCGCGCATCGATCAACGACAGATCGATGTGATCCTGGCCATGGGTGAAGTCATTGATGACATCTCGCGTCAACGTTGACGTGCCCGAGTCGCCCGTGGCAGAAAAAACGAACAGATCATTGCCCGCGCCGCCGGACAAGATGTCGCGATTTCCGCCCCCTTCGAGGGTGTCGTTACCGCCTCCACCGGCGAGTGTGTCCGTGCTGCCCTGCCCGGTCAGCACGTTGCTGCCACCATCGCCGGTCAAGGTATTGGCACCGCTACCACCGATCACATTCTCGACATTGATCAACGTATCGGCACCGGTCTGCGAACTGCTCGCCAGACCTGTCGCCAGGTTGACCGTGGCGCTGGAGGAGGTCGCCGACAGGTCATAGGTATCGACATCGCCACCGCCATCGTAGGTGTCATTGCCGTCGTTGACCGACGCCCGCAGGGTGTCATTCCCCAGTCCACCGAACACGCCGTCCAGCCCCTGGCCGCCCACCAGGGTATCGCTACCGCTACCGCCATCCAGCCAGTCATTGCCACCCTGACCTTGCAACAGGTTGCTGGCGCCATCGCCCTGAATGTGATCGTTGCCGGAACCGCCGGTGATGTTTTCGATGCCGGTCAAGGTGTCGCTACCGGTCTGGGTGCTGGTGGAGGTGCCTGCCTGCAAATCCACCGTGGCCGCCGCCGACGTGGCGGACAGATCATAAGTGTCAGTGCCGGTTCCGCCGTCGTAGTGGTCGTTGCCATCGTTGAGCGACGCCAGCATCGTGTCGTTGCCACTGCCACCGAACAGCGTGTCATTGCCCGCCAGCCCGCTGAGCTGGTTGTTGCCACTGTTGCCGGTGATGACGTTGTCCAGACCGTTCCCGGTGCCGTTGATGTTGCCGGAGCCAAGCAAGGTCAGGTTCTCGACGTTGGCGCCCAGGGTATAGCTGACTGACGACGTCACCGTGTCGGTGCCCTCATTGAGGTTTTCTTGCACCACATCGCCATTGGCGTCGACCACGTAGATGTCGTTGCCGGCATTGCCCCGCATGATGTCGCTGCCGCTGCCGCCATCCAGCAGATCCGATCCGAGGCCGCCATTGAGCACGTCGTTGCCCGAATAACCCATCAGGATGTCCTGATAGTTGGTGCCGTTGAGGGTATTGCTGAAGAAGTTGCTGCCTTCGATGAAGCGCCCTACCGCTTCCGTCGGATCCGAAGTCAATTGCTCCACGGTGCCGCTGTTGTCGGTGTAGGTGGTCAGCACTCGCACTTGCTGACCGAACTGCGCCGAGGTCGGAGCAAATGTCGAGGCATTGGCGCCGGAGATGTTCAGCCACGTAGCGCCCACCAGCGCCTGCCACTGATAGGAGAACCCGCTGGGGCCGGGCAAGCCGTCGGCATCCTGAATCGCCGAGGTGTTGGCCGTCAGCCGATACTGCGTCGGCACTGGCCGGCTCGGCGTGGTGGGAGCGGTGGCGAATCCGGACACCGCGACATTACCGGTGGGCAGATGGTTGGTGATGCTCAGATTGACCGTGCGATCGGCGAAGCGCAGTTTCTCGACACCGATCACGATATCGGTACCGTCGACGTTCGCGGCCCCCACGCGCAGATCCACGACCTTGAACGCCGTGATCATCTCGCCCCCCGGACGAGTGTCGGTGAACTTGGTGATGCTGTAGTCGGCGAAGTTGCCACTGAGGATCGCGGCATCAGCTACACCATCGGCGGTCCCGGGTGCAGCATGATTGTCGCCCAGAATGAAGCCCGGACGACTGGCTTGCAGGCCGGTGAAGTGTTCGGCGAAGCCCTGGCTGGCGAGCAGGTGATTGAGGTCGGCAAGTTTGATCGAGTCGCCGACGATCACATCATTGCCGCCGTTGCCTTGGGCAACGTCATCGCCGCTGCCGCCAATCAGCCAGTTCTCGGTAGCGTTGCCGATCAACCCGGCCGTCGGATTGGCCGGCGAGGCGCTGTTGGGCCGACTGTCACTGAAGCGTGAACCGATCAGCCCTTCAATGTCGGTGAGCAAGGCGTTGAACGGCTGGAACAGCACGCCGGTACCCGGTGCGGCGACGATGTTCTGGTTGTTCAGATCCGCCGCTGCATCCAGCGCGATGTTCACGTCGCTGAACGCGGCAATGTCGAAACCGACATCGCCAAGGGCCTCGTCGCCATCGCCCTGGCCGGGAGCACCACCGAGCCCCGGCAGCAAAATGTCGTCGCCGACACCGCCGAATTCCTGGTCACCGGTGGAGCCGCCGGAAATGATGTCATCGCCGTCCTCACCGAACAGAATGTCCGGGCCGTCGCCGCCATAGATCTCGTCGTTGCCGTCGCCGCCGTGGACCAGGTCGGTGTCGCCACCGGCATCGATGTAATCGTTACCGGCGCCGCCGTACAACTCGTCGATACCGGCTTCGCCATAGAGGTGGTCATTGCCGTTGCCGCCGATCACCACATCCAGGGCGCCGGCACTGGTCCCGGCATAAATGGTGTCGTCACCCTCGCCGCCATCAAGGAAGTCTTCGATGTCGCCACCGTAGATCACGTCATTGCCGTCGCCGCCGTAAATATGGTCAGCACCGGCCTTGCCATCGAGGATGTCGTCGCCGCCTTCGCCGTAGATCGTATCGTCGCCGTCACCCGCATCGAGCCAGTCGTTGTAGTCAGTGCCGACCAGCACTTCGTGGGAGTTGTAACCCACGGCTGCGGTGCCGTCGGGGTTCTCGCCCTGATCCGGCCGATAGTCACGGATGTAGGTTTGTGAGGTGTGGGTTTCCGGATTGCTCAGGCTCACCAGCAAGCCGTTGCCGCCAATGCCACCAACGCCGCCGGTCGAATAGACACCCATGTGGTTGGCTTCAATGAGCGTGCCGTACTTGTGCTCGCTCTTGTACGCGGTCGGACTGGCGCCCGAGTCGGTGTAGCTCAACTCTATGTAACTGTCGGCGTAACCAAACACATCCCCGGCCAGGTGCCGTGCGTCGGTGGTGCGCTCGATGATGTCCTTGAACTGCTCAGTGACCACCTGCTCGTTGAGGTTGGTCATCGCCGGCAAGCCGAGGTCGAGGCGGAACAGGTAGTAGAAACGGTCACCGTCCATCAACCGTTCCATCTGATCCTCGAAGATCGCATTGAAGGTGGTCCCCAGTTGCCCGGTATAGACGTGCTTTTCCGCCAGACCGCCGATCCATAGGTCGATCGCGTTGTAACCGTCATAACCGGCCACATGATTGCCGTTGGGATCCGCCGCACCGGAGAGGAAATAGGCCGCTTGCTCTGCCGTCACACTGCCACCGGCGTAGTTGGTGGTCACGCCCGTCGCATCGGCATCGATGATCGCCTGGGCGTGCGCCACATCACCGTCGAACGAATAGGCCGCGATGAAGTTCACCAGCGACTCGGGGTGAATCATGTTGTTGGCGAAGTCGCTCCAGCTGGTATAGGGCGTCAGGCCATCGACGATCAGGTTGGTGTGGTGCTGCGCGCCAGCCGGTGACGCCCGTTCTGCGATCAACGCATCGTGGATCTGCTGCCGCGCCTGGTTCAGGGTAGGCAGCCCCAGATCCCGACCGCGCGCCAGGTTGATGGTCGCCAGGTCCAGTGGCTGGCCGAGCAAGCCCTGCTGCAATGCCGGGGTGACGAATTCATCGATTTCGTTGCTGATCTGCCGGGTCATGCCCAAAGCAATTGCGGTTGGCCCCACTTCGGCAAAACCGCCGGGATTGAGGAACGCCTGCTCCAGTGCGTAGTGGGTGATCGCGCCGGTCAGGTCGTAGCCGCCGCTGGCGTTTTTTTCCAGCGCATCGATGGTTTCCCGCAACTGCGAATGCCCGAAGCGGAACGCGGCCTGACCGTACTCCAGCGAGATATTGGTGTTGATCCCCGAATCGTAGGTGACAAATTCAGGCAAGTCCGGGGTAATCAGCCGGGCGTACTGGTCGATCGCCACGTGCTGGTATTCCATCTCCACGGTGAGTTTGGCGGCGTAGAACAATTTGTCCTGATCCCATGACACCGTGACGCCGTCGGCCTGGGTGAAATTGCCATTGGCGTCGGTATAAAAACCGCCACTGCCATTGCTGACCTGCACCTGCCAGTTGTGCCGCACATTGACGTCGGTCTGGCTCAGCACCTCGTTCTGCAGGTTGATCAACTGCACGTTGTGGTCTTCGTGGAACACGTGATGAATCGCCGTGAGACCGAAGTTTTCGTTCACCCGCCCGTCGCCGGCAATGTAATGGTCGCCCACCGATTGCAGCAGCAGTTCGTTGGCTACTGCGTAGTCGGCACTGCCCGGCGCTGCACTGATGGTGAAATCAGCAAAGTTGACGAAGCTGAACAGATTCTTCGGCCCGGCATTATCGTAATTGACGACCATGCCGTAAGGGTTGTTGGCATCGAAGGTGATGCTGGTGATGTGCGAATCCAGCGACATCAGTCGAGCCTGGTCGATATGCGCATCATCGAAGTGCGGGTTCATGTCCAGCAGCAACGCCTCGCGGGTGTACACCGCTTGCACGCCAGCAGTGTTGGGATCGGCATCGAGTACATGGCCATGGGCATCGCGCACGCGGAAGTTGGCGATGTCGTCCCAGGTCAGATCATCACGACCGGTAGCCAGCACGTGGGCGCGCAACTCACTCAAGGTCGGCAGGGTCTGGTGGGTCAGCACGCCGTTGAGTGTCCAGGCCGCTTCATCGCTCAGTGTCGTGCCGTCGAACAGCGCCGCACCGGCAATGAATTGTCCCGGGTGATTCGGATCGGCCACCCACTGGCGCAGCAACTGCGTGACTGCGTCATTGGAGCCGTAAGTCTGGTTCTGATCGATGTAGGGCGAATCGAGGTTGACGTACTGCGCCTGGCCCTGCCCGTCCACTTCAGCCACGGAGGCCCGGTGGACCTTGATCGAATACACCGGCTGCCCATCCGGCCCGATCATGCCGTAGAGCGGATCGTCCGGCGCCAGCGGAATGGTGATCGTCGCGTTCTGGTTGGGCTTGTTGATGAAGTCCAGACCGTGGTCGAAGAATTGCCCGAACAGGGTGAACCAGCCGGTGGTCGACGGGTCGCCTGACACCGTGTTCTGGTTGCGAATGTAGTACTGACCGGAGTCCGGGGCACTGGTGTCGACTTCACCGATGGTGCCGAGAATGCCGGGATCGGTGACGATCGCCACGCCCGTGGCCGTGTGCTGAATATGGCCATTGGCGTCGGTGGCGAAGGTGACGCCGCCGCTGACGATGGTCTGGCTGATCATCCGGGGGGTGTAGTCCACCAGTGACGCTGTCGGATCGCTGTACAGTGAACTACTGTCAGACAAGGGTGTGGCACCTGCCGGAACGCCTGCGCCCGAGGTCAGTGCCGCGTTACCCAGGTTTTGCTGGACGTAGTGGCTGTAGTCCGAATGCGTCAGGCGAATGAAGTTCTGCGCGAAACTGCCCCAGCTCTGCCCATCCTGAGTCAGGTTGTTGAAATGACCGGAGACGTCGCGCAGCCCGATCGGATCGCGCGCACCGTTGTACCAGACGGGTTCCCCGGGCGGCGTGTCGAGTGGATTGAAACTGCCGAGCAGCCCGAGCACATGGACATTGCCGTCCGAACCGTCATAGCCGTACAGCGGTTGACCGGAGCTGTCGTAGCCAACGATATGGATAGTCGGAAAGGACACCTGCTGCTCAAGGAACGAAATATCGTTGGCATTGAGGGTGAAGCGCTTTAGCTGGTACATGGCAAACTCCGGATATCCGTTGGCTCGCAAGGTTTTTCAACCGACTTACCACGATCATCAGGAAATCGACGCGATGGCAAAAGATGCAAAAGTCCAATCAAAAAACGAGACTTTTGTCGCCGATGAGACTGAGACTTTGGTCGAATCAAGACCGGCCTCCAGAGGTGTCTGGCGCTCGCGCATCAAGCTGCACGCCCGTCACCTGAGCCGCTCCACCCAGTTCGTCATCGCCGCCGCACTGATCCTGGGGCTGACCATGTTTTTCGTCGGCAAACTGGTGAGTGCGCGGATAGAACGTGCGGCCGTGCAAAGTGCCGCCGAGGCTGGTGCGCACTACATGGAGGCGTTTCTGGAACCCTATGTGCAGGAGATGAGTCGCGATAACGGTCTGTCGCCCAACAGCATCAAATCCCTGGATCGACTGATGGACAGTCGCTCGCTCAAACGCCACATCGTCTCGATCAAGATCTGGCGCGCCGATGGCACGGTGGTTTACAGCACCGACAAATCCATCACCAACCGGCAGTTTCCGATGGACGAAATCGCCGACGCACTCAAGGGCAATGTGGTTACCGACCTTGAAGACCTGGATCAGGAAGAAAACGAGTTCGAACGCAAACTCAACGTTCCGCTCTACGAAATCTATGCGCCATTGCGCGAGTTCAACACCCGAAAAATCATCGCCGTGGGCGAGTTCTATGAGAAGGCTGAAAGCCTGGAACAGGAAATCAACCGCGTGCGCCAGCAGGTCTGGCTGGTGGTCGGCACCGCCACCCTGGCGATGTTGACGCTGCTGTTTTTCCTCGTCCGGCGCGGCGACCAGATCATCCAGCGCCAACAAGTGTCACTGCGACTGCGGTTGCTGGAACAAACTCGTCTGCACGTCAGCAACGCGGCGCTGCATCGCAAAATCAACACCGCGACCCAGGAGTTCTCGCGCATCAACGAACTGACCCTGCGTCGCATCGGCGCCGACCTTCACGATGGCCCGGCGCAACTGCTGACACTGATTCTGATCCGTCTGGATGACCTGGCCGAGCACTGCACCACGCTTGATCAGGAGTCGCTGGAAACCATCCGCGGCGCCGCCACCGATGCTCTGCGCGAGGTGCGCGATCTTTCGCGGGGGCTGGCCCTTCCGGAAATCAACGACCTGACCCTGACGCAAGAACTGCAACTGGTGGCTGAGCGGCATGAGCAACGCACCGGCAGCAAGGTGCAATTGAATATCGCGACACTGCCGGACTCAGCGCCGCTGCCGGTCAAGCTGTGCCTCTACCGGTTTGTCCAGGAGACCCTGAACAATGCCTACCGCCATGCGCAAGGCAAAGGCCAGACGATTATCGCCAGCCACGAAGAAGGGACACTGCGGATCACAGTCAGAGACACCGGCCCGGGCATGGCGGCCGATGCGATGGTGGTCGACGGGCACGGCAGAAACCGGCTGGGGCTGGCCGGGTTGCGTTATCGCGTGGAGTCGCTGGGCGGGGTGTTCAGTATTCAGTCTTCACCGGGCAGCGGCACCTCGGTCAGCGCACGACTCAGAGTCTGATCAGGACCCGCCATGGGCATCCAGCTGCGGCGGCACCGCCCCTATGTGCAAGCGCCCGACAGCCTCGCGCTCCCAATGCCGCCTGAGCGCCGTGACCGCTTCAACACGGTTGCGCGCGTGCAGCTTCTGCATCACGCAGGTCATGTAGTACTTGACGGTTTTTTCGCTGATGAACAGCTTTGACGCCACCTCTTTGTTGGTCAGGCCTTTCGAGACTTCGCGGATGATCTGTTCCTCACGGTGGGTGAGGTCGATCTTGCGCACTTCCGCTTCATGCTTTTTGAAGTTGCTGAGCAGTTTGTTGGCGAATTCGGGGGTGATAAACGTTTCGCCCCGGGCAATCGAACGGATCGCCAGCACCAGGTCCGGCCCGCTGACGCCCTTGAGCACATACCCCCTGGCGCCGGCCTCCAGCGCTGAATAGGCGTCATCTTCCGATTCGGAAACGGTCAGCATCAGCACCTTGACGTCCGGCAGTTGCGTCGCGATGTACCTGACCGCTGCAAACACGTCACCCGGCATGTTGACGTCCATCAACATCACGTCCGGCCTCATCCGCAGTGCGATATCCCGGGCTTCATCCGCACTGCCACCCTGCTCCACGACTTGCAGGTCGGCCCTTTTTCGCAGGGTATTGGCGACACCTTCACGCAGCAAAGGATGATCATCGACGATGCCGATGCGGATGAACGGATTCATGACGCGCTCCTGTCTAAGCCAAGCATTCAGACCCCATTGATTAATAGCAGCAAACCCGCAGCGATGTCGGGCACCGGTCGGGTGCGGGGAACCTCGAAAGCGCGGAAATTAGACTTAAGTCGGGCGATTTTTGACCGTCAACAAGCAATCTGGATAACAAGCGACTGAAAAACTCGCCGGCAAGCCATTGTTTTGTAACACCTCACAAACAGTCAAAAATCTGTCGATCGCCAATAACCCGGATCGCGGTGTTATCCGACCAACAGTCGCTCTCCTACGCTGAGGTACATGACGCCACGGCATTGGACCCTCCCGATGAACAAGAAAAATCACGCGCGATCCGAGTTGGCCGATGTGTTTTTTCGGCTGCGCCGCACGTTTTATTCGCTGGCCGGATTCAGTGGCGTGATCAACGTGCTGATGCTGGCGCCAGCCATCTACATGCTGCAGGTGTATGACCGGGCGCTGGTCAGCAGCAACCTCACCACGCTGCTGATGCTGACGATCCTGATGATGGGGCTGTACACCCTGCTGGCGATGCTGGAAGTGGTGCGCACCCGTGTGATGATCCGGGTCGGCAACCGGCTCGACATGGCCCTCAATCGCCGGGTGTTTAGCGCGGCTTTCGAGCGCAACCTGCAGCGCGCCGGCGGCAACCCTGCGCAGGCCTTGCAGGACCTCGCCCAGGTCCGCCAGTTTCTGACCGGTAATGGTCTGTTCGCATTTTTCGATGCGCCATGGACGCCGATTTACCTGTTCGTCGCCTATCTGATTCATCCCTTGCTGGGCATCGTCACCTTGTGCGGTTCGCTGATATTGGTAGCACTGACATGGCTCACCGAAGTCGCCACGAAAAAGCCGTTGGGCGAAGCCAATATCGCCGCGCAGGTCTCAGGCACCTTCGCCAACAACAATCTGCGCAACGCCGAAGTCATCGAAGCAATGGGCATGCTGCCGGCGATCACCGGTCGCTGGTTCGGCAGCCACCTGCGAATTCTCGAAATGCAGACCCTGGCCTCCGACCGAGCCGCCTATATCAGTGGCCTCGGGCGTTTCGTGCGCATTACCTTGCAGTCGCTGATTCTGGGCACCGGCGCACTATTGGCCATCGAAGGTTCGATCACGCCGGGCATGATGATCGCCTGCTCGATACTCAGCGGTCGGGCGCTGGCACCGGTGGAGCAATTGATTGGTGCCTGGAAGCAATTGCTGACCAGTCGTCGCGCCTGGTCGAGACTCAAGAACCTGCTGCAGGAGTTCCCTCCGCGCGCCGATGCGATGAAGCTGCAACGCCCGCTCGGCATGATCTCGGTGGAGCACTTGCACGCCGGCGCGCCGGGCATGACCCAGGCCATCCTTCACGGGCCTAACTTCAGCCTGTCACCGGGCGAGTCACTCGGCATCATCGGCCCTTCCGCTTCCGGCAAATCGACACTGGCCCGCTTGCTGGTGGGCATCTGGCCGTCGCTCAGCGGCAAAGTGCGCCTGGACGGGGTCGATGTGTACCTGTGGAACAAGCAGGAACTCGGTCCGTGGCTCGGCTACCTGCCCCAGGACGTGGAGCTGTTTGAAGGCACCATCGCCGACAACATCGCGCGCTTCGGCGACGTCGACAGTGACGCGGTGATCGTCGCCGCCAAGCGCGCCGGCGTTCACGACATGATCCTGCGCTTCGCCCGCGGTTACGACACGACTCTGGATGTCGACGGCAATCCATTGTCCGGCGGCCAGCGCCAGCGCATCGGCCTGGCACGGGCGCTGTATGGCGAGCCTTCGGTGATTGTGCTCGACGAACCGAATGCCAACCTTGACGACGCCGGGGAAAAAGCTCTGATCGAGGTGCTGGAAGACCTGAAACAGCGGCACTGCACCACCGTGCTGATCAGCCACCGGCCAAGCATCCTCGGCACCGTCGATAAAGTCCTGATGTTGCGTGAAGGCAGCACTCAGTTGTTCGGCCCCCGGGAAGAAGTGTTCGCCGCGCTGCGCCAGACCAGCGTGCTGCCAACGGTGGGGGCGCCAACCCTGTCAGCCGTGCGCGGGAGAGAGTAAATGGGTGCCTTGAGCGTTGATCCGCATGGCCAGGAGCTGGTGCGTGCAATCGCCGATATCGACGTCGACGACCGACGCCCGGCACGCTGGGGCGTGCTGTTGGTGATCGTCGGCTTTGGCAGCTTTCTGCTCTGGTCATGGCTCGCGCCGCTGGACGCCGGGATCGTTGCCAGCGCCACGGTCAAGGTCACCAGCAACCGCAAAGCGATCCAGCACCAGACCGGCGGCACCATCGACGCGATTCTGGTGCGCGAGGGCGACACCGTCAGCAAGGATCAGGAACTGGTGCGCCTGGACGCGACTCAGGCACTCTCGGAACAAGGCGTGGTGAACGCGCAATTCATCGCCACCAAAACCATGGAAAACCGCCTGCAAGCCGAACGTGATGGTCTGCCCGACGTGGTGTTCGACCCGTCCATGCTCAAACGCTATGCCGATAACGAACACCTGACCGACGCCATTCGCCTGCAACGTCATCTGTTCACCACGCGCCGCGCCAGTCTGGCGGGCGAGCTCGACATCCTGCGCGAATCGCTCAATTCCGCAGAAGCACAGGTCAAGGGCTTGCAGCGTGTCTACAGCGCACGTTCATCCCAAATCGGCTTTCTCAATCAGGAACTGGTGGGCGTGCGCCAACTCGCCGCCGAAGGCTACGTGCCGCGCAATCGCATGCTGGAGCTGGAGCGCGCCGGGTCCGATCTGAACGCATCGCAGGCCGACAACCTGAACAACATCGCCCGTGCCCGGGGCCAGGCTGCCGACATCAAGTTGCGCATCATTCAGCGCGAGTACGACTACCGCAAGGAAGTGCAATCGCTGCTGGCCGATGTGCAGAAGGAAAACAGCGCCCTCACCGACCGCCTGCAAGCCCTGGACTATCAAGTGCGACACACCGTAATCCGCTCACCCATCGACGGCATGGTGCAGGGCTTGAGCGTGTCGACGGTCGGTGGCGTGATTGCCCCCGGTTTCAAGATCATGGAAATCGTCCCGGCCCATGAGCCGCTGCAAATCGACGCGATGATTCCGGTGCAGGCCATCGACCGCATGAACCCGGGGTTACCGGTGACGATTTCGTTTCCCGCGTTCAACCATGTGCAGACACCGAACATTCCCGGACAAGTGCTGACCATTTCCGCTGACCGCTTGATGAGTGAGGACAACAAACAGCCCTATTACCTGGCGCAGATCGAAGTCACCCCGGTGGGGATGTCGATGCTCGGCAGCAATCACATTCGCGCGGGTATGCCCGCTTCGGTGACCATCAAGACCGGTGAGCGCAATATGCTCAGCTACCTGTTGAAACCCCTGCTCGACCGCGTAAACAGCGCGTTCAAGGAGCAATGAGGTGCGCAGGCTGATCGGTGTGGCCGCGTTGCTGGCCCTGGCGCAATCGGCGGCGGCACTGGATCTGCGTGAGTCCTGGAATCTGATGCAGTTTCAGGGCCCGACCTTCCTCTCCGCCGGTCACGAGAGGGATGCGGCCCTGGAAAATCGAGCCATCGGCAAGTCCGGCCTGCTGCCGAAAATCGGTATTACCGCGTTCGACAATCACATCAATGGCACGCAGAAAGAGCCTGACTTTTACGGCAACAATCACACCAACGACCTGAACTACGCCTCGCGCGGTGCCACGTTGCAACTGCGCCAGCCGTTGTTCAACAAGCAAAAAATGGCCGAGTACCGCCAGGGTCAGTATCAGGCCGACTATGGCAATGCGGTGTTCGACGGCAAGGCACAGGACTCGGCCGTGCGCCTGGCCGGGCGCTACTTCGACGTGCTGCTGGCCCATGAAACCGCCAAGCTGGCCGCAGCCAAGCTCAACGCGCTGAATGAGCAAGTGGCGTCCACTCAACGCCGCCGCGAGTTAGGGGACGGCACCGTGACCGATGTCGATGAGGCCGTGGCCAGGCGCGACCTGGCCCAGGCCGAATTGATCGAAGCTCAGGACAGCCTCGTCGTCGCCAGACGTCAACTGCAGGAATACATTGGCGAAGCGCCCGAGCAGGTCGCGACGCTGCAGGACAACTTTCCTACGCCCCCCTTGCAGCCCGCCACGCTACAGGAGTGGATCATCCGCGCGGGCACCGACAGCCCCTCAATCCGCGCCCGCCGCCTGAACGTCAACACGGCTGATGAAGAAGTCGCCAAGGCCAAGGCCGGTCACTGGCCGACCCTCGATCTGGTGTTGGGCTACACCGCTGCCGACAGCGAAACCCTGTCGACCCAGAATCAACGCAACCGCTATACCTCAGCCGGGGTGGAGCTGAACATTCCGTTGTACAGCGGCGGTTATGTCAGCGCGCGGGCCCGGCAAAGCGTTGCGACACGGGATCAGGCTGAAGAAGACCTGAATGCAACCCGCGAAGAAATCATCTCCGGCACCACCCGGGAGTTTCGCAGTGTGCAAAGCGGTGAAGCGCGAATCCATGCACTGGAAAAAGCCGTCATCTCCAGCGAGCGCTCGTTGCTGTCCTCAAAAAAAGGCTTTCTCGCCGGCAGCAGCACCAACATCGACATCCTCAATGCCCAGGAGCAGATCTTCACCGCACGCCGCGACTTGTTCGAAGCCAAACTGCGCTACTTGCTGGCCAGGCTGCGTCTGGCGGCGAACGTCGGCGCACTGGGGGACGACGACATCGAAAGCGTCAACGGTTACCTGGGGCCAAGTCTGTCGTTCTGATTAACCCGAACGGCCCCGAAGACCTTTGTTTGTAAGCTCTCAAGCACGTTGCATCAGAATTTTATCTTCACATCCCAGCTTAATAATATTTTACCGATACCCCCCTCCTGCCTAGTCTGACCGCAAGCAAAACGGACAAGCCTGAAGCGATCCGAATCCACTTGCCTTGCCAGGAAGGATGTAGAAATGAGCACTGAAATAATAAAAACAGACACGCTTGTCGTGGGGGCCGGACAGGCGGGTGTGGCGATGAGCGAGCACCTGAGCAAACTCGGTGTGCCGCACCTGGTGCTGGAACGCAACCGCATCGCCGAACGCTGGCGCACCGGGCGCTGGGACTCGTTGGTGGCCAACGGTCCGGCGTGGCACGACCGCTTTCCCGGGCTGGAATTCGATGATGTCGATCCCGACGGTTTCGCTCCCAAGGAGCGCGTAGCGGACTACTTCGAAGCCTATGCGAAGAAATTCAATGCGCCGATCCGTACCGGCGTCGAGGTCAAAAGCGTGGTGCGCAATGTCGGTCGTCCGGGTTTCACCGTCGAGACCTGCGAAGGGGTGATCGAGGCCAACCGCGTGGTCGCGGCGACCGGCCCGTTCCAGCGTCCGGTGATCCCGCCGATCGCCCCCCAAGACCCACGCCTGCTGCAGATCCACTCCGCCGACTATCGCAACCCGCAGCAACTGCCCGAAGGCGCGGTGCTGGTGGTCGGTGCCGGTTCGTCCGGCGTGCAGATCGCCGATGAACTGCAGCGTTCCGGCAAGCAGGTCTACCTCTCGGTCGGCGCTCACGACCGTCCGCCGCGTGCCTATCGCAACCGTGATTTCTGCTGGTGGCTGGGGGTGCTCGGCGAGTGGGATCAGGCGGCGATGAAACCCGGCCGCGAGCACGTGACCATCGCAGTCAGCGGTGCCCATGGCGGGCGCACCATCGACTTCCGTGGTCTGGCCCATCGCGGCATGACCCTGGTCGGCGTGACCGAGGCGTTCAACAACGGCGTGGTGACTTTCAAGCAGGACCTGCGCGACAACCTCAAGCGTGGCGACGAAAACTATCTGGCGCTGCTGGATGCCGCTGACGCTTACATCGAGCGCAATGGTCTCGATCTGCCGCAAGAACCCGACGCGCGCGAGACCTATCCGGATCCCGAATGCGTGAAAAATCCGCTGATCGATCTGGACCTGGCCAAGGCCGGCATCACCTCGATCATCTGGGCCACCGGGTTCGCCGTGGATTATTCCTGGCTGCAGGTCGCAGCGTTTGATGACAAGGGCAAACCACAGCATCAGCGCGGCGTGTCCAGTGAGCCGGGGGTGTATTTCCTTGGGTTGCCATGGCAGTCGCGGCGCGGCTCGTCGTTCATCTGGGGCGTGTGGCACGACGCCAAACACGTGGCCGACCACATCGCCACCCAGCGCAAATACCTCGATTACCAAGATGCCGAGCAGCGTGAAGCCGTCCTGCATTCGAGCGCCAACACCAAAGCCGCCGACACCGTCGACGCTTGATTTCCCTCTTTCGCGGCGGTGCTCCGCGCACCTCGCCGCCACTGTCCGGAGCTGTACATGAGCAAGCCAACCCACACCCGCATCCGTATGTTCAACACCAAGGACACCTACCCTAACCAGACCCTGGACAACGACCTGTGCCAGGCCGTGCGCGCCGGCAACACGGTGTATGTCCGTGGTCAGGTCGGCACCGATTTCGACGGCAATCTGGTGGGCCTCGGTGACCCGCGCGCACAGGCCGAACAGGCGATGCGCAACGTCAAGCAGTTGCTGGAAGAAGCCGGCAGCGACATGAGCCACATCGTCAAGACCACCACCTACCTGATCGACCCGCGCTACCGCGAGCCGGTGTATCAGGAAGTCGGCAAGTGGCTCAAAGGCGTGTTCCCGATTTCCACCGGGCTGGTGGTGTCGGCACTGGGGCAGCCGCAGTGGCTGATGGAGATTGATGTGGTGGCGGTGATTCCCGAGTAAGTCGGCAGACCGAGTCGCGGCTATCGCGAGCAGGCTCACTCCTACAGGGGAATGCATTCCAACGGTGGGAGCGAGCTTGCTCGCGATGAGGCCAGCCCAGACACACAAGGAGTTAGACCATGACCTTTTCAATCGCAGCCCGTTGCCCCGAAACCGGCCAGTTCGGTGTCGCCATCAGTTCCTCCAGCATCGCCGTCGGCGCGCGCTGCCCGTGGTTGCTGCCGGGTGTCGGCGCGGTGTCGAGCCAGAACATCACCCTGCCGTCGCTCGGCCCGGAAGTCCTCGCGCTGATGGAGCAAGGCCTGGCGCCCGACGCTGCGCTGGACCAAGTGCTGACCCGCAACGGCTACAGCCAGTACCGGCAGATCACCGCGATCAACCACCTCGGCCAGACCGCGCATTTCAGCGGTGCACAAACCCTCGGCGTACACAACGCGGTCTCCGGGGAACAATGCGTAGCCGCCGGCAACATGCTCGCCGGGCGTGCGGTGATCGAGGCGATGGTCAGTGCCTTTGAGGACGGCGAAGGCCAACTGGCCGACCGTTTGCTCAAGGCTCTGCACGCTGCACAGGCCCTCGGTGGCGAAGCCGGACCAGTGCATTCGGCGGCCGTGGTGGTGGTCGGTGAACAGACCTGGCCGATCGTCAATTTGCGGGTCGACTGGGCTGACGAAGACCCGATCGGCCAGCTGCAAAAACTCTGGGACGCCTATCAGCCACAGTTGCAGGACTACATTGACCGCGCCCTGGATCCGGCCAAAGCGCCGGGTTATGGCGTCGCCGGAGACGATCGATGAGCAGCAGCGTCGCTTTGCTCAAGACGCTGGTAGGGTTCGATACCACCAGCTGCGAATCCAACCTGCAGTTGATCGAATTCGTGCGTGATTACCTGACTGGCTTCGACTTGCCGTGCGAGCTGATCTACAACGCCGAGCGCAACAAGGCCAACCTGTTCGCAACGATTGGCCCGGCCGATCAACCGGGCATCGTGCTCTCGGGGCACACCGATGTGGTGCCGGTCGACGGTCAGCCGTGGACCGTTGCGCCGTTCGAACTCAGCGAGCACGACGGCAAGTTGTTCGGACGCGGCACGGCGGACATGAAGGGCTACATCGCCTGCGTGTTGGCCTTGGTGCCGACGCTGGTTCAAACAACGCTGCGCATGCCAGTGCACATCGCCCTGTCCTACGACGAAGAAGTCGGCTGCCTCGGTGTGCGCTCGCTGCTCGCCGAACTGGAGCAGCGCCCGGTCAAACCGTTGCTGTGCATCATCGGTGAACCCACCGAGCTCAAACCGGTACTCGGCCATAAAGGCAAACTGGCGATGCGCTGCGACGTGCACGGTCATCCGTGTCATTCGGCGTATGCACCGCTGGGGGTCAACGCCATCGAGTACGCCGCGGAACTGATCGGCGAGCTGGGGCGTATCGGCCAGCAATTGCAAGCGCCGGAGCATCACGACGCGCGTTTCGACCCGCCCTACAGCACGGTGCAGACCGGGGTCATCAGTGGCGGCAAAGCGCTGAATATCGTCCCCGCCGATTGCCGCTTCGACTTCGAAATCCGCGCCCTGCCCTCGCAGGATCCGGCGCGGGTCGCGCAGCAGTTGCAGGCCTACGCCGAGCAGCAAGTGCTGCCGCGCATGCGTGCGGTGAGTGAGCACAGCGCGATTCGCTTCAGGGAGCTGTCGGCCTATCCGGGCCTGGCCACCGATGCACAGAGTCAGGCGGCGGAGCTGATTGCGGCGTTCTGCGGTTCTCGGGAGTTCGGCACCGTGGCGTTCGGCACCGAGGGTGGGCTGTTCGATGCGGCGGGTATTGCCACCGTGGTCTGCGGCCCCGGCAGCATGGACCAGGGGCACAAACCCGATGAGTTTGTCAGTCGTGCGCAACTCGATGCCTGCGATGCGATGCTGCAACGGATGCTGACCTCGATCCGCCACTGAACATCGTCGAGGGGCGCTGGCTCAGGCGTGCAGTCGAGCCAGTTCCTCGCGGCAATGATCGACAAACAACTGCACCGGTTTGGTCAGTTGCACCCGACGCAACCACGCTGCCGACAAGCCCGAGCCGGTCACGTTTTCCGCCAGCGGCACGCACACCACTTTCTGCCCGTCGTAGGTGTACTCGCCGAACGGTCGGGTCACCAGAATCGAAAAGCCGAAACCGCGCCCGACCATGCCGCGCACCATCTCGATCGACGGCGAGCTGAAGACGATGTGCGGGGTCAGTCCGCGCTCTTCGAAAATGCTTACGAAGTAGGTGCGGCTCGGCACCACGTCGAGCAGGATCATCGGTTCCAGCACCAGATCGTGCAGCGAGACTTTCGCCTGTTGCGCAAAGCGATGGTCGGCCGGCAGCAAGGCATAAGGCTGCTGCGGCGGCATCAGCGGCGTGGTGTCGATGGTGGTGTCGAGGTCGTGTTCGAACAGCATTGCCACATCGATGCTGCCGGCGGTCAGTGCCTGCACCAGTTCCTGTTGTTCGCCATCGCGAATACGAATTTCCACTCCCGGCCAGCGCGCCTTGAAACCGGCGATCAGGCGTGGCAGGTACAGCGGCGCCACCGTTTCGAAGCAGCCGATATCGATCTGCCCCGACACCACATCATTGTCAGCCAGCGCGTTCTGCTCGAACTCATGCGCCACCCGCAGCAACTCCAGCGCCTTGCGATAGAAGCGCGAACCGCTGGGCGTCAGCGAAACGCCCTGGGCGTGATGACGAATGAACAACTGCACACCGAAGCTTTCTTCCAGATGCTTGATCGCGGTCGACACCGACGGCTGGGCGATATAGAGCTTGCGCGAGGCTTCGGCGACGCTGCCGCAATCGGCGGTGGTGACGAAGTACTTGAGCTGGCGCAGGTTGTAGGCAGCCATATAAAACCTCTGCAAGTGAGACGACGCTTGTGGCGAGGGAGCTTGCTCCCGCTTGAGTGCGCAGCACTCAGCGCAACAGGGGGCGTGGTGCGGTTTTTGGGGCCGCTTCGCAGCCCGGCGGGAGCAAGCTCCCTCGCCACAGGAAAGGGTTCGCCCCTGAAAGTTTTGGTTATTGATCACGGTTGAACATACCGGACAGCCCCCGGACCCGGGGCATATATTTTTTAAGGTCTGAAGCAACAAACTTACTAATTTATCTATCCCCGGCCTTTGCACATGATCGCTTCAACAAGAAATGC
>Ga0308163_10000851_pt1 | contig 41588 bp, 40 predicted proteins | sample PhyTR1_FD_201037 | JGI IMG/M metagenome (GOLD analysis project Ga0308163, IMG submission 201037) | Phyllosphere microbial communities from UC Gill Tract Community Farm, Albany, California, United States - DLSLT.R1 | ecosystem: Host-associated > Plants > Phyllosphere > Unclassified | place: USA... | reverse complement strand
ATCGGCTTACTGTATGCGAACCTTTTCTTAAATCTGTACTCATAATCTAAAGGTAAAGATTTTTTCGCATTACTAAAGTACTGCAATAAATTGCAGGGTTTTAAACCCCGATCTGAGACCAATAAAAATAGAAAACCCGCTGACACTACAGCGGGTTTTCATTGGGCGGAGTTTTATATAATAGAATGAATAGTGTACTACATTTATAGTCCTCTTGTCAACCAGCCTTTTTTGTTGGCTGTTGCAATGGCATAAGGCGCAATCCAGAATAAACTGAAAGTGTAAAAAACACTGTAAGAATAAGCCCAGAAAGATTCTGAAAGTGTGTATCTTTTTGCGTAAAACAACATGGAAAAACTTGAAAAGATTAGGATTGCCATTAATGTTGAACTTAAAAACAACACTGGGTGAACTGCGATAAAGTAAAACATAAACAATAGAAACGGATATGTCATTGCAATTTTAAAAAACTGGTTTAAGAATAACATTCTTGCTCCAAATTTTGAATCTTTTCTAAAATCTGTAAAAACATATTTTGCCATCATAAGGTTTTCACGAACGTTACTTCTCGCCCATCTAATGAACATTTTGTATAATCCCTTGTATTCCTCTGGAACATTGGTTAATACCACTGCATTTCTTTGAAATTTCACTTCAAAACCTTGTTTCAAAATCATATTGGTAAGAGCACGATCTTCTCCAATATCTGATGGCTGCCCCATAAAAGTTTGGTTGATCCATTCTGGAAGACAGTTGAAAACGGCATCTCTTTTGTACGCTGCCAAAGCACCTGGTGTACATAATACAGATCCTAATTGACTTTCTGCAGAACGTTGGAATTCGAAACTCATTACAAAACTTACATTCAGCATTTTTGGCAATATTGCTTTTTTATTGTTCAATACCTGAACGTTTCCTGCTACTGCACCACATTTTTTGTTTACCACAAATGGGCTAACTAAGTTTCTTAGAGTATCTTTTTTTACAATAGAATCACTATCTACTGTGACAAAAATTTCTCCTGTTCCTAATTTAAATCCTCTGTATAATGCCTGACGTTTTCCTTGGTTTTTAGGTTGCTGAAAAATCGTTACACGATCTCCCAATTTTGCTTTTGCTTCTTGCATCCAGTACCAAGTATCATCTTTACTTCCATCGTCAATAGCCAAAAGCTGTAATTTTTCTGCTGGATAATCGCTTTCTGCAAGGCTCAATAAAGTATCCCAAACTAGTTTTCCTTCATTGTATGCTGGAACGATAATTGTACAAGTTGGCAATAAATCGTCTGATACAGACGGAATTGCTTTATATCTCAAATACAAATAAGAGCTGTATAAGAACACTCCCACTTGATAAAAGAATAAAATGGTGGTGATGATTAAAAATGGCAATCCCCAAGTCGAAGCAATTCTTTCAAAATGAAATTGTTCGAAATCGTCTTGCAATTGAATTACCATAAAGACACCTGCAATTAATAATAAGAACGTTGCAATAAGAACTGCTAATCCGAAAGGACTTGTTGGTCTTTCTACATGTACTTTTTGTGATTTTTCGTTGGTTCTAAAAAAAGAACCGTTTAATGTTTTTTCGCTGATAGCTGAACTGCTGTTCGCATAAAATTGTTCTGAGATAATTGTTTCGCTTTTCATGCTTATACTCCTTTTTTAATTTCCTTAATTGGCTTTTAGCAAAATCTTCTTCCTTTCAAAAACGGACACATTAGAGATTTTGACATTAACACAATTTGCAAGCGTCATGCCAATACAGTTTTAAACTGGTATAGAGCTATTTAGAAAAACAAGAACAAAAAAGAGTGTGTAATTATTTTACACTTTTTGGATACGGTATACACTAAAACGGTGTTTTTTTTAAATGAAAGAAGCGAGATTTCAGAAGGGTTTACAGTATTTTCTGTCTTCTATTTGGTAAAGAAATGCGAATCTCAAAGCATGTCTAAAAAACATAAAACTACAAGAATAAATAAAACGCAATTACTAAATTAAAATTGCATAAAAGAAATAAAACAATCAAATTTTCTATTTTTTTGCATCTTTTGAAAAACATTCTTCCTAAAAAAACGAGAAGTTTTACTTAAAAAAGTTAAATTTATCCAAGCAAATTAAACACTAAATTTAAGGAGACTAAAAAATGACCAAAGAGCATTATTATCTTTTATTGGCTGATGATGACGAAGATGACTGCCTTTTCTTTAAAGAAGCTCTCGACGAAATAACGATTAGCACCACTCTAACAGTGGTACACGATGGCGTGCAATTGATGAATTATTTAAAAACTAATAGTACAAATCTTCCAGATGTTCTTTTTTTAGATTTAAACATGCCACTAAAAAATGGTTTGGAATGTCTGGCTGAAATAAAAGAAGACGAAAGCTTAAAAAATCTGCCGATTATTATTTTTTCTACTTCGCTAGATAGCGAAATCGTTGATAATTTATATCTAAAAGGTGCTTCATTTTATATTAGAAAGCCCGGTGAATTTTCTAAACTCAAAAATGTAATAGAAAAAGCACTGACCATTGCACCCATAAATAGTTTTAAACAGCCCGAAAGAGCCAATTTCATTCTGCAACCTTAATCTTCTCTGGAAATGAACCGCAAACAAAAGGAACATTATTTTCTTTCCGAAGGTGGAGAAATGGGAGAATTAATTCGTTCCGCAGATTGGAAAAAAACGCCTTTGGGTGATCCAGAAAAATGGCCGCAAAGCTTAAAAACAATGACTGCAATGATACTTGGCAATCCGTTTGGAATGTACATTGCGTGGGGAAAAAATTATACTCAACTCTATAATGATGCCTTTCGTCCAATTCTAGGAATCTCTAAACATCCTGAAGCTTTAGGCGGAAGTTCTAAAGATACATTTTGCGAAATCTGGGACACTATTGGGCCTCTTTTTGCCGATGTTATGCAAGGAAATGCAGTAAGTTTTCCTGATTTTAAAGTCCCACTTTATCGAAATGGCTACATGGAAGATTGCTTTTTTGATTTTTCATACAGTCCCATAAAAATAGAAGACGGATCTGTTGGCGGTATCTTGGTTACTGTTATTGAAACCACAGAAAAGAAAATTGTTTCTGATGCTTTGCACGAAAGCAATTCGCGGTTTATCAATAACATTATGCAGGCTCCAGTGGCAATGTGTATTTTTAGAGGCGAAAACAATGTTGTTGAAATCGCCAACGAACAAATGTTACAGCTTTGGGGTGCAAAAGCTGAAAATATCATCAATAAACCTATTTTTGAAGTTCTTCCAGAATTGAAAAAACAAGGACTTGATGAAATACTTCAAAACGTATTTACCTCAGGAAAAAAAATCGTTACTGACGAACTTTCTGTTCCTTTAAACCGAAACGGACAAACCGAAAACACTTATATAAATTTTGTTTATGAAGCTTTGAGAGAAATCGACGGCACAATTTCTGGAGTTGTAGCAATCGCGACAGAGGTTACTGCCCAAGTTTTGGCTCGTACGAGAGTAGAAGAAAGCGAACAAAAAATAAGACAACTAGTTGAAAATGCCCCTTTTCCAATTGCCGTGTATGTCGGAAAAGAAATGCGTATTGAACTCGCTAATGAATCGATTATAAAAATCTGGGGAAAAGGTCCAAACGTTATTGGAAAAAGCTATAAAGAAATTCTTCCCGAATTGCACAATCAGTCGGTATTTGAACAAGTCGAATCGGTGTTCAATACCGGACAATCGTTTCACTCCAGAAATTCCCGCATTGATCTTGTGATCGATAATGTGTTGCAATCTTTCTATTTCAATTACAGCTTTACTCCTTTATACGACCTAAATGGGAAAATTTATGGTGTGATGAATACCGCTGTAGAAATTACAGATTTGTTCTTAGCCAAACAAAAAATTGAAGAAAGCGACAAACGATTCCGTAATACTGTAAGGCAAGCTCCTGTTGGAATCACCATTTTGCGCGGACCAGAATATGTGGTTGAAATGGCCAATGAAGCCTACCTTAAAATTATAGACAAAAATGAAGAATCTTTCGTTGGAAGACCTTTGTATGTTTCGCTGCCAGAAGTAAAAGAGAGCGTTAGTGCTTTATTGGACAATGTTTTAAAAACTGGCATTCCTTTTCACGGAATTGAAGTTCCTGTTCCTTTAAATCGATTCGGAAAAATAGAAACTTCTTATTTCGATTTTCTTTATCATCCTTTGAAAGAAGAAAACGGAACTATTTCCGGAATTTTAGTAACGGTTACCGAAGTAAGCGAAAAAGTCGAAGCCAGAAAAAAAATAGAACTCAACGAAGACCGTCTTAAAATTGTTGTTGAAGCCAGCGAATTGGGAACTTGGGAACTGAATGTAAAAACGCGAATTCCTACTTATTCTAAAAGATATCTTGAAATTATTGGCGGTTATACCGAAGATGTAATGCTTACGCACGAAGAATTATTAGCCCATCTTCATCCCGATGATTTACATATTCGAAATAAAGGTTTTAAAGAAGCTCTAAGTTCAGGATTTCTAAATTATGAAGTTCGTGTAATCTGGAAAGATCAATCTATACATTGGATTGAAGGAAAAGGAAAAGTTTTTTATGATGAAAACCATCAGCCTCAAAAATTAATTGGAACTATTCGGGATATTACGGAAGAAAAAAAATACCAGCAGAAAATTGAAGAAAACGAAAAGAAGCTGCGAAATCTTATTATGCAGTCTCCTGTTCCGAAAGCCATTTTGCGTGGATCGGATTTTGTAATAGAAATGGCCAATTTTGTATTGCTGAATAACATTTGGAAAAAAGAAGAAACGGAAGTTGAAGGAAAAAAAATACTAGAATTATTTCCCGAACTTAACAAACAGAAATATGCCAAATTATTAAAGAAAGTTTACGAATCTGGTGAAGTGTATTCAGAATCGGAATCGCTACTTTTTATTGCTAATGAAAATGGCGGCAGTCAATTTTATGTTGACTTTGAATTTGCCCCGCTGCGAGAAAGTGACAATTCGATTTCTGGAATTAGAATGACTTTGATTGATGTTACAGAAAAAGTCGATGCAAGAAAAAAAATCGAAGAAAGCGAAAAAAGGTTCCGTCTGCTGACAGAAAGTATTCCGCAGCTAATCTGGGAGACTGATGCTGAAGGAAATGCGCTTTTTACTTCGGGACGATGGTTTGAATATACTGGAATTGAACCCGGAACGGACGGTTCTTGGCAAAAAATGATTCATCCAGATGATTTTGAAGAAAATATTAGAATCTGGCAGCATGCTCTAGCCACAGGAGAAATGTATCGTTGTGATGTAAGAATGCATAGAAAAGATGGTTCGTACAGATGGCATACTGTTATTGGGGAACCTGTTTTGGGTCCTGATAATAAAATTTTAAAATGGGTTGGTGCGTTTACCGACATTCATACCGAAAAAGCTTTTACCCACGAACTCGAGCAGCAGGTTACTGCTCGTACAAAAGAACTCATTCAGATCAACGAATCACTCCGAAAAAGTGAAGAACGTTATCATTTAATGGTCGAAGAAATTCAAGAATATGCCATTTTGTACCTCAACCGTGAAGGTATTATTGAGAATTGGAATGCTGGTGCCGAAAAAATAAAAGGCTATAAAGCGGAGGAAATTGTCGGCAAATACTTGGCTGTTTTTTATACCGAAGAAGATCAAAAAAATAATCTACCTCAAAAACTTTTGCAAATTGCAAGAGAAAAAGGAAAAGTAATTCACGAAGGATGGCGCGTACGTAAAAACGGGAGCTTGTTTTGGGCAAGTGTAGTTATAACGGCGGTTCATAATAAAAAAGGCGATGTTATTGGTTTTTCTAAAGTGACGCATGATTTAACTGAAAGGAAAAAAGCCGATGATAAATTAAAAATGAATGCACTCGAGCTAGAGCAGAAAAACAATGAATTGGAAGAAATGAACAAAGAGCTCCAGTCATTTGCTTATATCTCTAGTCACGATTTACAGGAGCCACTTCGAAAAATACAGACTTTTGCTTCGCAGATTATCGAAAAGGAATCGGGAAGTTTATCTGAAAACGGAAAAGATAAATTTAAACGAATGCAGAATGCCGCACAGCGAATGCAGACTTTAATCAATGATTTATTAGCTTATTCTAGAACAAATAGTCAAGAACGCACTTTTATAAAAACAGATCTTAGCCAAATTATTAAGGAGGTTAAAGAAGATTTAACTGAAGAATTAGAACAGAAAAGTGCCATAATTGAAATCGGAGAAACTTCTGAAGTTGATATTATTCCGTTTCAGTTCAAGCAATTACTCTATAATTTGATCAGTAATTCATTGAAATTTTCAAATCCAGAAATTCCGATTTTAATTAAAATTACGAGCACAATTGCATTTGGCCAAGATTTAGAAGAAGAAAAACTGATTCCAGCCAAAAAATATTGCCACATTAAAGTTTCCGATAACGGAATTGGTTTTGAAGCGCAATACAACAAAAAAATATTCGAAGTCTTTCAGCGGCTTCATGGCAGAGATCGCTATAACGGCACAGGAATTGGGTTGGCCATTGTAAAAAAAATTGTAGAAAACCACAACGGAATTATAACCGCTTCTGGCATTCACAACGAAGGAGCTTCTTTTGACATTTATATTCCCGTCAATTAATTTTACACCATAAAAAAAACGGAAACTTCTTAATTGGAGTTTCCGTTTTCCATTTCAAAACAAATTGAAATTATCTCAAAACAATTTTATTATCTAGTATAAACAGTAATTACACCAGTTGTTTTGTCTTTAATTTTTAGTTCTTTGTTAGTAAGGTTCATAATATCGCTTGTTGAACTCAAATTTCCAACAGTAATAGTCAAATCGTTATGAGATCTTACATAAGTTCCAGCAGTTTCTGTTAAAGCGCAATCAGATCCATTATAGTCACCAATAACTGCTGCATTACTTAATCTTAAATCTAAATAATCTCTATTACATCCTGCCGCATTTTCTGGTGCATCAACCAATACTTCTTTACCATCTACGATTGTTCCTCTTTGGCTTAGATTATATTTACCTTGAATTGGAACAATTGTTTCTCCTTCATTATCGTCGTTACTACAAGAGGTTACGAACATTCCCGCGCTTAAGGCTAATACGAATAATATACTTTTATTTTTCATGTTTGTTTGTTTTTTAATTATTTAATTTAATAATGCTAAATTAAAGGTATATACTTACAAATAATTTCATGATTTTAGGAATATATTACATAAATCGCATTTTTAAACAAAAACATTTTTTAGAACATGAATTGGTAATTAATGTATTTAAGATAAATATTAAAAACTATTACTATTGAGCGGTTTTTCGTTATTAAGTTTTGCAATGCATTCTTGCACTGCTAATGATTCCTTTATTTTTTTCAATTAATTGCATTTTGGCCTATTTGACAAATACTTATTAATAATATGCTCTGTAATTGGTTTTAAGAATCTTTGTGTGTTTTCTGGATAAGGAGCAAACTGGTTATAGCATTCTACAGAATTTCCAACTCTTATATACCAAACTTTTGCTCTGCCACTATCATCAAAAAACTCAGTAGAATCACACACTTCAATCTTTTTTAAGCCAAAATATCTGGCGTCATAATGAGTATCACAATAACCATCGTCAGATCTTGCTATTTTTTCATAATGATCGTTTGTCCATTGCATACAATCTTTTTGTGATATACTTAAGTAAATGATCAAACCTAATACAGAGAGAAAAGCTACTATTATAAAATATTTTTTTATTCGACCTCCCCCAACATCTATCCTTCCAATCTTAGCAGGAGTTGAAATATCTAATATACCCACTGGAATTGCTCCACAATCCTGATTTTCATCTTGCTCTACTTCTTCATTTTTATCCTTTTCTGTTTTTTCATTTTTAAAATCAGGAAATTTTTCGATTTCTATCTCATCAATTAAAGTGACAGAAGAAACGTCTTCCTCAGGAATATTACTACCTCTTAACTCTTCAATCAATTTTATTTCATCAGGATCAAGCTGTTTTTGAAACTCTTTAAAAGGCCTTGGCCGAAGATCTACCAATATTGCTGCCAGTTGAATAGTATCTTCAGCAGGATTCTCAGTTTTACCTAAAAAAAAACGCTTAACTGCTTCTAATTTATTCAGCTCATCATCTCCAAACTGATTTTTCTTATCCTTATCAAATGGAAAATCAAAAAAAGATTTAAAAGTAATTAAATCATCTTTATTACTATTTGCATCAAATCTCTTGACACACAAATTTCTAAGATTTGCTGATGTTGGAGAATTTAGATTATTAGAATATTCTCCATTTTTTTCTTCTTCATATTTAGCTTTAATCGCTTTTTTATAATCTTCAAAAGTAATGGTTGGCATAGGCATTTGAACTTTTTAAAACTTATCTAAAGTACTTTACTCGACTTTTTATGACTTTCTGGAACTTCTCCTGACTTTCAAAAAAAACATTCGACTTTCCTGACTTTCTACTCAATGCAGCCTCAAAACGGTTGTTACTTTGCCTCAACAAAATTAGTTATCGCTTTGATCTGCAGGTCAAAAAGCAAATGTACAAAACTAGTTTATGTACCAAGTGCGGAAAACCGTAAGACGGATTTTATTCCGGGAAGTATAGATGAAAATCTTATTGTTCTACGCACTTCACTTCCCAAACAAAATTTGGTATTGCCATTTAAAACCAACCTGGAAAAAAGTCAGGAGCGCAATGCCTATTGTTCAACTTTTAAATTTTAAAAAAATGAAAACATTATATTTATGGGGAGCGTGCATCCTATTGTCAACTACATTATTTTCTTGCTCTGCTGATGAACTAGAAACAACTAAAGATAAAACTGAAGTACAAAAAGAGTCTATACCGTCACAAGCGAATATTGGTCCAGATGATGATCCGATCACGGTTCCGCCACCACCAAAAAAACCATAATTTAAAAATTTGTAATTTGTAATAAATTACTATTTTAGGGGAAAGTAACTTTTATGCTACGATCCCCTTTTTTTTGTTTGCTAATTGTTCTATTTTTCCTTTCCTGCAAAGAGAAAACAGTTGTTTCGCCTAAGCCTGATCCTACTCGGGAAGAAGCTTATAAATATAGAGATGAAGGCATTCTGAATCTTCAAAGCAAAAACTACAATAATGCTTTTTACAATTTCAATAAATCGAAAATAATATTTGAAAGCTCAAAAGATAGCACCAATATTGTCTACAATCTTATTCAGATGGCTGCTATCCAGCAGATAAATGGAGATTTTTACGGAAGCAAAGAAACTTTGACCGAAGCGCTCCCTTATATTAAAAAGAAAGACATTTATAGCGTTTCGATTAACAACTTCTTCGGAGTCGCCGATAAAGAACTTTCTTTATACGAAGATGCCATTTACTATTACAATAAGGCTCTAAAAGATTCTGAAAATGAAGTTTTAAAACAATCTCCTTTAAATAATATTGCGGTTATTTACATTGAACAGAAAAAATATGACAAGGCCATTCAAATTTTAGAACCTATACTGACCAAAGATATTTTTCCTAAAGATGAATACATTATAAAAAAAGCTCGAATTTTAGATAATTTGGGATTTGCTTATTCAAAAAATGGAATGCCAGAAAAAGGACTTCCGCTAATGGAAAAAGGATTAATATTACGAAACCAAATTGATGATTTTTACGGCAGCATTGGCAGTAATTTGCATTTGGCAGAATACTATTCTGCGAGCAATCCAAAAAAATCGAACCAATATGCGCTTGAAGCTTACAAAAACGCTACAAAACTCCGCAGTATTGATGAACGTTTAAAAGCATTATCTTTTTTGATCTCCAATGATTCTGAAACCCAAAATACGGGATATGCTAAAAAATTTGTTTTCTTAAATGACAGCATCATTACCATTCGAAATAATTATAAAAATAAGTTTGCTAAAATTAAATACGATTCTAAAAAAGAAAAAGACGAAAATCAGAAACTGCGATTAGAGAAAGCAGAGGATTTACTTGCGCTACAAAAAGCGCAATACCAAAAGATATTGTTTATAATTGGTATTACATCGCTTTTTCTTTTATTGCTTTATTTGAGGAAATATTACCAAAATCGAAATCGAATTGAAAAAATAGAAACGGCCTATAATACCGAAACCCGAATTGCGAAAGATATTCATGATGAGCTTGCAAATGACGTTTTCAATGCCATTGCTTTTACACAGACACAGCCGTTAGAAAATGAAAGCACAAAAGAAACTTTGATTCAAAAACTAGATACTATTTATTCGCGAGTTAGGGGAATTTCTAGAGAAAATAATGATATCGATACAGGCACAAATTATGTGAACAATTTAAAAGAAATGCTCTCAACTTATAACAGCAGTCAAACAAACGTTATTATAAATGGTGTCGATAAAATAAATTGGGATTCGGTTGAGGATTTAAAAAAGATTGCCATTCAGAGAGTTTTGCACGAATTAATGGTTAATATGAAGAAGCATAGCGAAGCTTCTGTAGTATCCATAAAATTTAATTCCAACTCCAATTCGCTCTTTATTGACTACAGCGATATTGGCAAAGGCTGCGAAAAATCAAAAATTATAAAAAATGGTCTGCAAAATATGGAAAACCGTATTTTGGCCTTAAAAGGAACTATTACTTTTGACACTGAACCGAATAAAGGTTTCAAAGTAAAAATAACAATGCCTAAATAAGAGCCTATGTTTAAAAAAGTAATTATTGCCGAAGATTTTGAAGAATTCAATTTAGCTGTAAAACAAACTTTGAGTGACCTCAACATTGTCAATTTTCAACATGCAAAATATTGTGATGATGCCCTTCTAAAAATAAGAAAAGCCATTCAGGACAATGAACCTTTTGATTTATTGATTAGTGACCTTTCGTTTAAAAAAGACCATCGTGAAGTCAAAATTGGAAGTGGTGACGAATTAATTCAAAAAGTTCGCGAATTACAGCCCAATATTAAGATTATAGCTTATTCGGTTGAAGATAAAAATGTTCGTATAAAATCACTTTTTGACGATTCTGAAATTAATGCCTTTGTGCTAAAAGGCAGAAACAGTATTGAAGATCTCAAAAAAGCTCTTTCAATCATTTCAACTTCTGATCAAAAATTTATTTCGCCCGAAGTGGCTTCTGCATTACAGGAAAAAGGCAACTACGAAATAGACGATGTCGATATTAAAATTTTAAAGTATTTGTCTGCTGGAACATCTCAGGACGACATTATCGAAATTTTTAAAACCAGCGATATTAAACCCAATAGTAAAAGTGCAATGGAAAAAAGGTTATCAAAACTGAAAGATTTTTTCAAGGCAAATAATACCGTTCATTTGGTTTCAATTACAAAAGATATGGGAATAATTTAAATTCCTTTTTACCGCATTTTCAAAGTTCCTTCGGGAGCTTTTTTTATTTCCTTAAATTAAATTTTTGGATTATGGTTTTCCATAAAATACTGGTTTTGATTGGTTTTACTTTTGGAATGTTAATTTAAATTCTAAACCTATGGAAATGAATATTCAACTAAAATCGTTAGCAGATAAAATAAATCAGCTGAAAAGTAAAATTGAAACAGAAGAATCAACCAAACATGCTTTTGTTCTTCCGTTTATCCATATTTTGGGTTATGATGCATTTAATCCGCTTGAAGTAGTTCCTGAATTTACTGCAGATCTTGGATTAAAGAAAGGTGAAAAAGTAGATTATGCTATATTTCAAAATGGAGAACCTATAATAATTGTGGAATGCAAAAGCTGGAAAGAGAAACTTACAGTTCATAATTCTCAATTATTCCGTTACTTTCATGTCACAAAAACCCGATTTGCTCTTTTAACAAACGGAATAAATTACCAATTCTTTACCGATTTAGATGATCAAAACAAAATGGATGAAAAACCATTTTTAGAATTCGACATCTGTAATCTAAAAGAAAATACAATAAACGAAATTGCGAAATTTCACAAAGCAAATTTTGACGTTGACAATATTGTAAGCAATGCCAGTTCTCTAAAATACATTAAGGAAATTAAGAAACTTATCAACGCTGAATTAGAGAATCCTTCGAACGATTTCACAAAGCTTTTTGCAAGTAAAATATACACGGGCAGACTAACTGAAAAAGTTGTGGATGAATTTAAAGATTTAGTTCAGAAATCAGTTAGTCAATTCATTAATGACAAAATTAATGATCGTTTGAATGCAGCTTTAAGTAAAGAAACTATTAAACAACAAGATGAAGAAATTAATTTTGTTGAAGATGACAATAAAGTCGTAACGACTGAAGAAGAACTTGATGGCTATCGAATTGTAGTTGCTATTTTACGCCGAAAACTGCCAACTGCAAGAATTGTATTTCGTGATACACAATCTTATTTTGGAATACTACTTGATGATAATAATCGTAAACCTCTCTGCAGACTTCACTTAAATGGTGGGAAAAAATATATAAGTCTTTTCAATAATAACAAAAGCGAAGCTAAAATTGCAATCTCCTCAATAGATGATATTTATCAATACGAAAAGGAATTATTAGAAACCGTATCACTTTACGAAACAGAATTAAATCCCGTATAAGTACTCATTTTCAAAAACTTAATTCTAATTAGATTTATCGCTACCAAATAAGTTTTTAATTCTAACTAAATACCTCTACAGCCTATGCAAAAAAACTACCTCATCTTACTTTTATTATTTGCGTTTTATTCCTGCCAAAAAGCTAGCGCTCCGCCTCCATTACCGCAAGTAAATTCATTTTACAAAAGCGCTATTAGCGCAGACGACCGCAAAACTATTACAGCAGAAGAAGCTAAAACCTATCATGTAAATCCTGTATATAAATACGAATACAGAACTGGGCATCCAGGACATTATAAGTACAATTACCATGTAAAGGGAATAAACGTACTAGGCGATTCGGTTTTTGGAAATATTAATACAGAAGGAAAATACGGCGCAGGGATTTTAATAACTGATAGTATTCCAGAATTAGAAATTACTACCGAATGGGTTTCTCACGGGAAACTAAAAGCTATTGATAAGAAAGGAAACGAATATAATCTAGTCGTCAAATAAAAATAAACTAATGAAATACACTTTACTCTTACTTTTTATTTTTTGCACTTCTTTCCATCCTGCAGAAGATAATGTTTTTATCTGCGGTTCTACTGGAGCTAAAAAGTATCATTATAACGAGAATTGCCGTGGCTTAAGCTCTTGTAGCCATGGGGTGGTAAAAAAATCTATAAAACAAGCCAAAGGTTTAGGTTTGACACTTTGCGGATGGGAAGACTAAACATCTTCCTATTTTTACATTTAATTATTTGATAATAATGCCTTTACAATAATTTCACATTAGTTTTTTTAATTTGATATAAAACTAATCGTCATGAAATTATTTAATTTAAATTTTCTGGTTTCTTTCAAAGAATGGCTTTTTTTAAGAGCTATGCAATCTTCTTTCCTACATTAATAGTCTATAAATAAAGGAAAGTACGATTGAATGAATAAAATTGAAAGCTCATTTCTGAACAAAAACCAATTTGGTAAAGATTTCTTGTGGGGTGTATCAACTGCCGCTTTCCAAATTGAAGGCGCACATGATTCTGACGGAAAAGGTTCTTCTATCTGGGATGTTTTTACTTCTCAAAAAGGAAAAATTAAAAACGGTCATCATGCCATAACTGCCTGCGATTTTTACAACTCTTATCAGGACGATATTGGTCTAATTAAGGAATTAAATATTCCTAATTTTAGATTTTCTATCAGCTGGCCCAGAATTATGCCAACGGGTATTTATCCTATTAACCAAGCCGGAATCGATTATTACAACAAAATAATAGATTCGCTGCTGAATTCTGGAATCGAACCTTGGATAACACTTTATCACTGGGATTTACCACATGATTTAGAGGTAAAAGGAGGTTGGACAAACCGAGAATCTGTTTCTTGGTTTAAAGATTATGTTGAAGTCTGCGTACAGTATTTTGGCGATCGTGTTAAAAATTGGATGGTAATTAACGAACCTTCTGTCTTTACAGGCGCAGGTTATTTTTTAGGCATTCACGCACCAGGTAAAAAAGGAATTACGAATTACCTAAAAGCCATGCACCATGTTACTCTTGCAACTGCTGCTGGAGCCAAAATAATTCGAGAACGAATTTCGGATGCCAACATCGGAACTACTTTTTCGTGCACCTATATCGAACCTGCAACAGAAAGCTCAAAAGATGTTGAAGCCGCAAAACGTGTAGATACTTTATTAAACCGAACTTTTATAGAACCCATTTTAGGATTAGGTTATCCGCAGAAAGATCTTCCTGTTCTTAAAAAACTCAATAATTACATTTTAGACGACGATTTAAAGAATCTCGATTTCGATTTTGATTTTATTGGTTTGCAATGTTATACTCGTGAAGTGGTAAAATCGTCCAGGTTGATTCCGTATATTGGTGCAGAATTAGTAAGTGCCGAAAAGCGAAATGTAATTTCTACCGATATGGGCTGGGAAGTTTATCCGCCAGCAATGTATCATATTCTTAAAAAATTTAATGAATACGAAGGAATTCGAAAAATCATTATTACCGAAAATGGAGCCGCTTTTCCTGATACCGTTCAGAACGGAAAAGTGCACGATATAAAACGAACTCATTTTATTCAGGACAATTTAGAACAGATTTTAAAAGCAAAACAAGACGGTTTAAATGTCGATGGCTATTTTGTCTGGACTCTAACCGATAATTTTGAATGGGCCGAAGGATATAATGCCCGTTTCGGATTAATTCACGTTGATTTTGAAACGCAAAAACGTACTATTAAAAATTCAGGATTGTGGTTTAAGGATTTTTTATCCTAACTGTTTGATTTTACAGCAAAATAAATAAAGAGTTTTCACAAAGAGCGCTAAGTTTTTTTTTAGATAACTTTCAGTTAAAACAAAGTTCGCAAAGCTATATATAAATTGCTTTGCGAACTTTGCGTTTATCTTTATGCTCTTTGCTTTTAAAAAAACTAAACCCAAATAATCTTAAGACTTATATTTATAATTCTGTTTTAAGATTCCAACATGAATTTTCCCATTAGGTTTTAAGTTAGTTATAATCCTAATAAATTTCTCCTCAGGATATTTTACATCAAAACTAAAGGTTGTATCTTTTACTTTAACTTGAAGCAAATGTTTTCCTTCACCAGATACTGATAGTCCGACTGTTTCGTAAGTGGGCAATGCTTCTGTAGCTTTTAAATTAATGTCTTGAACTTTTTCTTTATCTATAAACACTTCTAGTTTTATGTTGTCCAATTTCATATTGGTTGGCTGTTCAAATGAGACAACATATTTTTTACAGCTGACAGTGCATAAAACGATTAATAGTAATAGAAGCTTTTTCATAAATGATGTTTTTGTAACTGATATTAATAGATTCTAAATCTATTTTAATTTTTATAAATATAGATAATTTTATTGCAATTCGGTTGTTCGAGAAAGTAAGTTTTTCGGTCTTTTCAATTCGTTTTTATTCGTTTAAAAATGGTCAAAAAAATACACTTTTTTAGCTAAAAAAAGTGCTATTTCATTGATTTTTATTAGGTTTAACGAGATTATTTTCTTATCTTTATAGTATAAATAACAGTAAATATATGCCGAAAAACAGACTTTTTTATTGCCAAAATCACCCTTCAAAAAATCATTCTTTTTATCGCTTCACGCATTTTGTTTTTCAAAATGCAATCAAAAATCAGTTAGAAATTATTTCTATTCTTTTTTCTTCACCAAATTTACACACGCAGACGAGACAAGTACAACTGCACCAACTGCAACCATAATTATTTTTTCTGGTTGTATTTTCTGAGCTATTTTTTTAGAAAATTCACCTGCTAAATCAAATAAAAGATTTCCTTTTTTAGGAACTTCTTTCGAATCTTCATGTTCATTTTCCACCAAAACCTTTTCTACTATGCCATTATTCTTGATTTCAACCGTTACGTCCTTAACGACACTTTTAATTTGTTTCGCTTCTTCAATCCTACATTTTTCATTGAACTTTTTAAAAGGGCGCGGCTGAAAATCGACTATTACTGCAGCAAGATTTATCGCATCAATATTTGATGGATCTGTTTCTCCTTTAAAGAAAGTTTCAATAGGCCTAAACTTGTCTTTCTGATCTTTAAACTTATGCTTTTGCGTATGGTCAAAATCTAAGCACAATAAATTTCTAAAAACATTTAAATCGTCTTGGGTCGGATTATCTTCAAAAATAAGCCAACACAAATCGCGGAGCTTTCCGCGCGACGGACTGTACAGAAAATCAAAGTACTCTCCCTCTTTTTCGATCTCGTATTTAATTTTAATCGCCTTTTTATATGCTTCTAATGTATTATTCATCTTGCCTTTTTTAAGAACTTCTTTAGACTCGTTATTTTCAATTTTAACCAAAACTTTCTTCTATGCCTTTATTTTCGACTTCTACTATTAAACCCTTTCCAGCACTTTCAATTTCTATTCCAATTCTATATTATTTCTATATTATTTTTTACGGTTCGAAACCAACTTTTGACGAACTTATTGCATCTATAATATTAGAGATTTGTTTAGAATTAAATAACAATTAATCATAAAAAATTAGGCCTTTCCTATCCTTTTATTGGGAATTTTCGGGAATCTCGGGAAAACGCAGGAATTCCGGGAATCCCTTATCAACAGTGATCTAGAAGCGCCTTTACTTTGCATCAGAAATTAGTTCAAGTTTTGTCTGCAGACTAAAACAAAAATATAAAACTAGTTCTAATTAACATTGTGGAAAACCGTAAGACCGAGTTTATTCGGGAAGTATAAATTACGTCTTACAGGTCTACACAATCTACTTCCCCAAAAAACAATTTTGGTATCGCAATTCCAAGATCTGGTTAACTCCGGACAGCCATACCTATGTCTAATTTCTAAATTAAATTAAAATGAAAAAACTAATACTATTTATCGCTTTTGCGTTATTGTTCACGATATTTTCTTGTACTCCTGATGAGTACGAGACTCAACCTAAAAAGAAAGTTGAAAAGAGTGCTAATCTATCTATTGGTGGTGATGGAGAAGATCCAGATGGCCCAGGTGATAGAGGAGGTAGTGTAAATCCTCCAAAACCTTAATAAAATTTATTTTGGTATCCAATTAATTACTATTTTCGGGGAAAGTAAATTTGTATGTTACGGTCCCCGTTTTTTTATTTTATTATGCTTCTTTTTCTTTTTTCATGCGAGGAAAAAAAGATCATCAATCCTAAAACAGAAGCTATACGTAAAGAGGCACTTTTTATACGAAATAAAGCCATAGAGAATTTTGATAGACAACAATTTAATACATCCTTTTACCATTTCAACAAATCAAAGGCACTTTATGAAATCTTAAAAGACAGTGCCAATATTTCTTATGCACTTATTAAAATTGCAGAGATCCATCAGAGAAATGGAGATTATTATGGCAGTAAAGAACTTGTGACAGAAGCATTGTCGTATAGTAAAGAAAAAGGCGGAAATAATACTGGAAGCATGTATAACTCATTGGGGATTGCTGACAAAGAACTTTCTCTTTATGATGATGCTATTTTTTATTATAAACTAGCGGCAGATGAATACGATGACCCTCTCTCAAAACAGGCTCCTATACAGAATATTGCTGCTGTTTACATTCAACAAAAAAAATACAACAAAGCAATACCTATATTAGATTCGCTTTTACAATCTCTTTCGAGTGAAACTTTAAAGAAAAAAGCAACTCCAGATGACAAATCTACACTGATAGATAATTTGGGATATGCCTACTTTAAGAATGGTATGGAAGATAAAGGATTTCAACTAATGAATGAGGGACTAAATATCAGAATTAATCGTCAAGATACTTATGGAAGCATTGAAAGCTATCTTCATCTTGCCGATTTTTATTCTAAAAAAGATGTACAAAAATCAGATAAAAATGCTCTTTTGGCTTATAATACCGCAACAAAAATAAATAGCATTGACGAAAGATTGGAAGCATTACAGATTTTAATTTCAAATGACAACAGCCCTAATACCAATAAGTACATACAGCAGTTTTTTACATTAAACGACAGCATTATTAAGGTTAGAAACAATTTTAAAAATAAGTCTGCCAAAATTAAGTACGATGCGAAGAAAGAAAAAGATGAAAATGCAAAACTTCGTTTAGAAAAATCAGAAAATCTTTTATCATTACAAAGAGCCAAATATCTGCGAATTGTATTCGTAATTGTTTTTATCTTTTTAGTTATTCTAATTGCAATTTTAATACGCTACTATAAAAATAAGAATAAGGCGATAGAGTTTAAAAGTTCGTACGACACAGAAACCAGAATTTCTAAAAAAATCCATGACGAATTGGCCAATGATGTATTCCAAGTAATCGCTTTTGCCGAATCTCAGCCATTGGCTGTAGAAAACACCAAGGAAAATCTTCTGCAAAAATTGGATGACATTTATGGTCGCGTGAGAGGAATTTCAAAAGAAAACAATAAGATTGAAACCGGCAAAGACTTTACCAAAAGCATAAAAGAAATGCTTTCTGCCTACAACACGGTTGAGAGAAACATTATTGCCACAAATTTAGAAAGTGTAAATTGGGAAGATGTTGATGATATAAAGAAAATTACCATCGGAAGAGTGCTACAGGAGTTAATGGTGAACATGAAAAAGCATAGCAAAGCAAGTCTGGTCGTGATAAAGTTTGACAGCGATCAGAAATCAATTCTAATAAACTATACCGATAACGGAATTGGCTGCGAGCAAACGAAGATTTCTAAAAATGGGCTTCAAAATATGGAACACCGCATTCAGACCGTTAAAGGAACCATCGAATTTGAAACAGAACCCCAAAACGGATTTAAATCTAAAATAGCAATCCCTAAATAAATCCAGATAGCGCGGATTAATTCGGTTAAATAAACTTTGTGTGCATGAGCGAGACGTTACATCTATTAAAAGAAAAGATAATCATGAATTCTAACATCAAAGTTAGGGCGCAATTCAACCACAAATAATATTTTCTATCTTTGTTTTAAACCTAAATTCAGCGTCAAAATCCAAAACAAACAAAAAGTAAGTTTTTTCTTTCTTTTATAATAAAAAAGCATATCTTTGCTTTGCTAAAATACCTAGGATATCATCCTAAAAACTTTATAAGTTAACATAAGCGATTCCCTTGCCATGATGTACCTGCGGAAACAATGGTAAATCTATCCTATTCGGGTATTTTAGCACATCTAAAGCGAGGGTTTCGTGTGTCTAATATTTTCGATTATGCTAAAAGAAAATCAAAAACCAACACATCGTGATGTAATGCCATCCGTAATTAATTTCCTTTCAGACGAATTGTTTGAAGGAGATTACAAAGAACAGCCAATTTATTTACAGGAAATCTTCGAGCTCCTCATGCATACCGAATTTGGCGATGATATCAATTTAAGGCAAAAAATGCTGAGCTGTTTAAGAACCAGTCGAAATCTCGCCGAAACCTTATCGCCATTTTCTGAAAAGCAGATTTATAAGGCTTGCGCTAATAATAGATAAATTATTTCAATAAAATTAAAACCCCTCCAAATTGATATTTGCAGGGGTTTGTTTTTACTTAAAATTGAAAACCAATCTTTGCGGACACGGAATCTCCAAATTAAGAGTCCCAATGTATGTATTTGTGTATTAATTCCTTTGAGCATATTATGGTCACGTGCTTTTATATTAAAACTCTATATATCGGTCGCTTTTTTAAAATCAACCTTTTTAACCCTTGTATTTCCACATATTCTCAACATCAATTTTTTTTATGGGGATTTCTTTTTCACCTTGTTTAAAAATTAATCTTCGATTACTTAAATCTACATTCATGCGCAAAATAATTTCTATAGGTTTATTTGGGTCTGCTTGTTGGAATAGGTTCATGATTTCGTCTTCGTCAAAAGGCTTGACTTCAAAAACAGTTTGAAGTTTTTTACTCTCTTCAAAAATGAAATTTAGCTGTTTAGGGACAGCTCTTGGCTTAAAAGAGTTTTCTTTAATGGGTTCAATAATTTTTTCGTTAAAAATTGTTTCTTCTTCTCCATTAAACATCTTAAATCCTATGTTCATCAATTGATGTCCTTCTATTTCGGTTTTTGCACGCCAAGTGTATTTTTTTCTGTAGATATCATAAATATCATATTGAATGCCTTTCTTTTTAAACTCTTCTTCAAACTCAGGTTTTAACTTGCCCATTACTTCAAAATAACCTTTCTGGGTTACTTCTGGATTATTAGATAATTTTTTAATATCAAATTGTATTTCTTTTGCCTGAAAACGAGCCACTTCTATTTGCTGGTCATTGCCATATACCCAAACCACCACTATGCCCCCAGGTGCACAGTTTACTATTATTTCGTTATAATTTGAAATTCTACCGGTTCGCCAATCTATCGTCCCTTTTTCAAAAAGTTTTTTCAGGGTATCAATAGGCATGTCCCAATTGCCTGTATAAAACTTGTTTTCTTTAAAAGATGCCCAGGTAATTTCCATTCTTACAGGCAGTGCTTTTAAATCTTCGCCTTGTGTATGGGTAGAGCCAGAATTGCCCCAACCATTACAATTTGGGACTGATGTTGGAATATAAACACTACCACCATCTTCTAAATAAAAATGAGAGTCAAAATCAAAAATTTCTGTTGGATAAATTTCCGGAGCATTAGACGTGGGCAACCATTCGTATTTTTTCATTTCGGGTTTACAGGATATTATAGTTATTAATAATAAAGAGGTTAAAATTCTCATGAGTGGGGTTCTATTTTACGAAATCTAACAATGGTTTTGCCTTCTATTTTGTAATTGGGTAAATAAGCTCCTACGGTATCTCCAAATTCAGAGTTCCAATGTATGTATTTGTGCCTTAAATCTTTGAGCATATTATGGTCACGCACTTTTAAATTAAAACTCTTTACATCGGTTGGGTTCTTTAAATCAAGCTTTTTTCGAAATTGTTCAATCTCTTTGCTGGTGTAATAGTTCATTTTGGGTTGATTGCCGTTAATATATTCCGCTAGACGTTTTTTTACTTTATGCAAATCTAATTCGTCGCCGTTTATAGGTTTGGGAATACTAAATTTCTCATTCAATCTATCCGTCTCAATTGTTTTTGAATATTCATTGTTGAGTTTTTCAACCATTAGGTGCAGAGTAACATAACTATAGGTATTTCGTATGCCTTTGCGGTTAATGAAGGTTTGATGCCAGCTATCAGGACGTTCTACTTCACTTTCGTTAACCCAACCTTGCTGTATAAGATTGTTTAGATCATTATTTAATATTTCATCATATTCATCGTCGTCATAACCATCACCCCAAGTGTTATCTAAATCCATTATTTGTTTAGACTCATTCATTTTATCGGTATAGCATCCACCAACATCAGAATGCACACCAGGCAAATAAAAATCTTGCCCACCTGCTCGTGCAGTAGGCGTAAGCATAAAGTTTTTGCGGTGTTCGTCGCTGGCGCAAAAATGAATTATTTTTTTTGCTTTATACAAATTATTGATTTCCACATTAAGGTTGTTTAAATGAAGCTCACTCACATCATTGTCATAGTTTGGATCTGTTGTGGTGTTTGTAGCATTGGGATCATAAGAAGAAACAGTATCGTACAACCCTACGAACCGTACTTGTAGACGTGCATATTGCACCTTATGTTTTACCAGTTTTGAACCCCAAATGTCGTCTTTTCTTTTTTTACTCAGTTCATAAATAAAGTTTCTGGCTGCCGCGGCACCCCTGCTAAAACCAAACACATCAACGGTTAACGTATTTATGTCGTCTTTTCCTTTTAATTTGCTTGCTCTTTCAGCCAATATATCGCATCCCTTTGTAACTTTGGCAACAATACCATGTTTTCCTGCACCAAAAGCAACTCCTAAATGCCCTTCTCCAAACACAGTTGTTGCATCGTCTGTATCAGCACCTAAATCATCAGTTCCAATACCTTCTATATAAATACTATTTACGTATTCTTCTTTTGTATAATGTAGTTCCTTGCGGGCTACATTAGAAAGATCGTTCATGTAACTGTCTGTTTCTTTATCAGACATTTTATGATAGGCGGTGTTAGCATTGCTTCCCTTTTTTGCTAATCTAGCATTAGTGTTGGTTCTGTTATTTTGCGTACCATCAAAAAAAACACCAATTCGTATATCAATTGTTCCTTTGGGCGGCGGCGGCGGTGTATAATCTCCAAATACTATACTCATAATTAATCGTAATTACCTGTTCGTGTCACTTTCTCTTTTATATGATACTGTTTACCTGCTTGTTCTATATACAAGTCAGTGACTCTATTTGATTTTAATTCGACACTAGGATCAATTTTTATTACCATTTCTGCAGATTTATTTTTATCAAGATGTTCTTTAAACAATTTTCGAATCTCATTTTTATCAAAATCTACAGGAATTTCATCCCCTCCCATAGGTTGTAGATATTTTTCCCAATATTCTTTATCGCTAGTAAAAGCAATTCTAGACACAAACTGTCTTTCTTTTTTGCCATCAGCAACTGACCAATAAATTTGAAAAGCGTAAGGAATCGCTCTATATTTCATATCTATTTGCTTATCATAAGGATCTTCTTTTTCTCCATTACACATTTTAATGTACATTGAAGTAAGTTTAGAGCCTTCTGGCAAGATTATTCGTGGTTTCCATAAGTATTTTTCTCTATACTCCTCATAAACTTCTGATTCGGGATAACCGTATTGCTTGATTTGTTCCCGAACGTCTTCAGATATAACAAAATTGTTTTCCAATCTATGTTGACTATAACCTTTTCGAAACATATACATTTCGCTTTCGATAATAAGTTTAGGATCTATTACCGTTTCATGAGCCTGAAATCGTGCCACTTCCACCTGACTACCAGCCCCCGCGACCCATACTACAACCATTCCTTTTGGCCCTAGACCAATATTTAAATAATCATAAGACTCCTTTACATTTTCCAAACCTGGTCTTGCGAGAAATCCTTCATCAAAAAGCTTTTTTATTTTTTCTGTTGGGAGTTTCCAGTCTCCTTTGTAGAATTTATTGTCTACATACGACAACCATGTCATATCAAGTCTGTCTGGCACTGATGCTTTTATATAATCGATACTTCCCAAACCTCCCCAGCCAGAATTGCTAAATCCGCCCATTTGGCTAAAAAAATAGCTTCCTGCTGCTCCTGTATAAACTTCTACAGGATATTCTCTTGGTGCACAAACATCTGCTGCCCACTCATATTTTTTTTCTATATCTGAACTCATTGTAATTGTTACTACAGTTATCACTATTATTATGATGAAACATAATAAGATGTTGTATTTCTTGATACTATTTTTTCTCACCGTTAATAATTATTTTTTTGCCACAAATCAAATTCAAATCGTCTTTTGTAGCTTCATAATTCAATTTATTGGCCTTTTTTTCAAGTTTTCTGCCAACATTTAATTGATAAGAATCGCTCACTTTTATTTGAATATTCTTCGCTTGTTTTGTAATCGCCATAAAAATTAAATTAAAAAAGATTAGATTTTTCTGTGCTATTAATTAAAACTTGTTTCCCACTTTGTATTGTCATATTTTCTTGGTGACTATAAAGATTAACTTCTGAGGCAATTTCATTTGAAGTGTCGGATGTTCGTTGAAAATCTTTTTCGGCAATTTCAGTTCTATTATCTGATTTTTCCATAATATTCCCATTTGCACTTATATAAATGTCATTCTCTGCTTCTTCAGAAATATTATTTCCTGCCTCAATATCAATATTCTCTTTCGCATCTATATTGACATTTCTCCCAGCTTTCATAATAATATCTTCCCCAGCTTCCAATTCAATATTTTTAGGAGCTTTAAACCTGATGTTTCCATCCCCATGAATTACAGCTATAGTTTCACCTTTTTGGCTTTCAATTGTAATATCTCCCGTAGCATCATCAGTAACAATTCTGTTTCCACTTCGGCTATGCATTATTGCCTTTATATCATTATTGGGCGTACTATAACCGCTTTTTTCTTTTCTGCTCGTCATGGTACCCATTACAATTGGCAGTTCGGGATTGTTGCCCTGAAAATCTACAAAAACCGTATCGCCAATTTCAGGTATGATATGAGCTCCTCTGGCATCGCCTCCATAATTTTGGATTAAAGGAATGTAAGGAGTAGTTTGACCTTTGGCTTCCTGCCACGGCATCTGTACCTGTACAGCGCTGAGTCCGTCAGGATCTTTATTGGCAGTTACAATAGCAGTCTGACTTTTGCAAAATGGCACTAAATCTGGGTCTGTTTCTGGTGAAAACACAGAACCGTTAAAATTTACGGCTGTAAAATGGTTTTGATAACCACCTCCATCATCGCAGATATGCATAATCTCCGTTACGCGGTAAGAGCTTTCCAACTGCATATCGACACCTGTTACTCTTACTTCATTTCCTATAGTAATGCCTGGAACTTCGCTTGAGGCTTTCATTTCTACTAAACCGCTCAAAATAGAGCGCATTTTGTTTTTGGCATATTCCTCTGAAGATCGCCTTCCAGATCCGCCAACAGGGGTCTGGTTTAGCTGTATGACCGTTTCTTTATTAAAAACTTCATTAGACTTGTTTAAAAAGTTTTGCTGGAAACCGTCTGCTTCTTTTCTGTATCTTAAAGTTTCATCGGTTTTATACTGGCCATCATTGTTATCGTTTTCTATTACTTTAAATAGTGCAGGGATAAGTTTTATGGTATAATCAAAATCCTGCATGTTTATTCCATATATTAATTTTGGCTGTGCGCCAACACCGCCCGGACTTCCAAAAATCGTTGTTCGTCCGTTATAGTAGAACCAATGTCCATTTCTTTTTGCCAAACGATTTAGAAAAGCAAAATTGCTTTCGTTATACTGCACAGTGTAAGACAGGTTTTCTAAATAAAACGGTCTTACATCCATATCAATGTCACAGTCTGATTTTACTTTGTTTACAATATCATTCAGAGACATGTTGGTGAACGAATTGCATTCGGATCCGTTTTCTAAAAGTATTGTAGTACTCTTTCCTTTTATTACGATGGTTTCTTCTACGTCTTTAATACGGGATTTTTGCAGTTTAACTTCGGTTACTATGCCGTAAAACTGCATGATGTAATCTTTAGAATCTGCTCCAATAATAAGATCTTCCAGACCCTCTATAGGTTTTATTTCTATGCTTATTTTTTCTCCGTATAACTTTTGGGAAAAAGGCATCACACTTTTAAATTCCTCTACTAATAAATCTTGTCTTACTTCGAATGAAAAAGTGTGGTGGTCGTGAATTGTCTGAAAAACTTCTAATTTGTTGAAATTAGCAATTCTTATTTCGCCAATTTTAATATTCGTAATCGTTTGCAATGCCATAGTAGCTGTTTTTTTAAAAATCTATGAGTTTTTCCAATTGTTTTCAAAAATTGTATTCCCAATTTTTACTTCGTTTGAAGAAATCAAAATTTCAGTAACCATAGGAACTGAGCCTTCACTTCTAAAGCTTTTATGAAATGATATGCAATAGGCTTTTTTGAAGTTTACACTTTTCATGGTGCTCATAGCATCTCTTCGATAAAAAATCACTTTTCCATCTTTTACGCTTGTCTGCGAAACCATCCAATCTGAAAACAGATCCGTATGTGTGGTTTCTATTACAAGTTTTATCTGTCCGCCTTTTGTCTTGTTGGCCGGTTTTCCGTTGTTATCGACATTCTGGGTAAAATGAACATCAAATTCTAAAACATTAAACACTTCATTGTCTAATTCTAATTTTGCTAAAAAACTCATATCTAAAAGATTATTGATTAACTTACAGGCTTTTGTAGATTTTACAACCTTAATCAATAAATGAGAAGTGGTATTTAAGTAAATAAAATATTACATAATTATATTGTAAATATAGTAAGACAGTTTATATAACTAAGAAAAATATTAAAATTTAACAATAGGTAGAAATTTAAAAAGCATAAAAAAACCCCGAAAACTAAATAATAGCTTCCGAGGTTTATGGTCACTTTTTTTTCAGAACAGTGAAATGCAAATATAAGATAATTTTCTTACAAAAAACCTTTCAGGATTTTACTCCCAAAAGGCTTTCTTTCTACAAATTAATTGGCAATATTATTTCCATCCGCCGCCCAAGTCTCTATAGACATGAACTGCAGCATTCAACTGTTCTTTTTTAGTATCAATTAATTCCAATTTTGCTTCTAATGCGTCTCTCTGCGTCATCAAAACCTCAAAATAATCTACTCGGGCTGATTTAAACAAATCGTTTGAAACATCAATTGAAGTATTTAAAGCGTCCACTTGTTTAGATTTAAGATCATAACCCTTTTGAAGATTCTCGATCTTAGACATTTGGTTCGAAACTTCTAAATACGCATTTAAAACCGTACGATCGTAATTGTACAATGCCTGAATCTGTCTTGCATTTGCACTTGCAAACTCTGCTTTAATTGCATTTCTGTTAATCAAAGGAGCAACAAGATCTCCTGCCAAAGAATACAATAGCGATTCTGGCATAGTAAACAAATAAGAAGGTTTAAAAGCATTTACTCCTATCGCTGCCGTGATATCTAGAGAAGGATAAAACTCGGCGCGAGCCACTTTTACATCTAATTTGGAAGCTACTAATTCTAATTCTGCTTGTTTAACATCTGGACGATTTTGTAACAATTGAGACGGAATTCCAGAACTTACAGAAGCTGGCAATAAACTTAAGAAATTAGTGCTGCTTGTTCTTTTTACTTCTTGAGGATATCTACCCAACAAAAAGTTGATTTTATTTTCGGTTTCTTTTATCCTCTGCAAAATATCAAACTCCATACTTTGCGAAGTTAAAACCTCTGCTTCAAATTTCTTAACTCCCAATTCTGTTGCTCTTGCAGCCTGTTTTTGAACTTTTACAATTTCTAAAGCGTTAGTCTGCAACTTGATTGTTTGTTTTACAATATCCAACTGATTGTCTAAAGCCAGTAATTCATAGTACGAATCGGCAACTTCGGCGATGAGGTTTGTAATCACAAAGTTCTTACCTTCTACTGTAGCTAAATATCGGTTTAAGGCTGCTTTTTTAGAATTACGCAGTTTTTTCCAGATATCTACTTCCCAATTTGCATAAGCTGCAATCGTAAAATCTCCCAGCGGATCTGGAGTTTCTACACCTGGTTTAATCTCTGTCGTAGCATCACCCGCACCTTGGCTGGTATATCTACCTACTTTTTCTACTCCAGCTCCAGCACGTAGGCCTGCTGTTGGCAATAGAAGTCCTTTTTTAACGCGAATATCATTTTTTGCAATTTCAATTTCCTGCAAAGTGATATTTAATTCCTGATTGTTTTTAAGAGCAGTATCTATTAAATCAACTAGATTCTGATCTTTAAAATAATCTTTCCAGTTTAATGCAGCCGTATTGCTGTTTGCATCCTGAGTCTGAACTGTTGAGCCAAACGATTCTGGAACTGGAGTACTGGTAGTAACTGCTGCCTCAGGTGCAGGGGTTTTACACCCTGCAACCGCTAGACATACTGCAATCGCAATACTATATTGATATGATTTAACTTTATACATGATTGTTATCAATTTCTTCTGTTAATGGGTTTTCTTCTTCATGTTTTACCAATTTGTGTTTCTCTGCAATTTTGGCAAAAATGAAATACAAGCCCGGAATTACAAATACACCGCAAATGGTTCCAATAAGCATACCTCCTGCAGCTGCAGTACCAATAGTTCTGTTTCCAATTTTACCAGGACCCGTTGCAAAAGCAAGTGGTAATAAACCTGCAATAAATGCAAACGAAGTCATCAAAATTGGACGGAACCTTGCTTTTGCTCCTTCCATTGCAGCATCTAAAACTGACTTACCGGCTGCGTGCCTTTGTATCGCAAACTCTACAATCAACACGGCATTCTTACCTAATAATCCAATAAGCATTACCATCGCAACCTGAGCATAGATATTATTTTCTAATCCTGTTAATTTCAATAAAAGGAAAGCTCCAAAAATACCCGCTGGCAAAGAAAGAATTACTGACAATGGCAAAATAAAACTTTCGTACTGTGCTGCTAATACCAAGTAAACGAATCCTAAACAGATTAAGAATACCCAAATTGCCTGATTACCTTGAGCTACCTCATCGGCAGAAATACCTGCCCAGTCAATATCATAACCTCTTGGTAATTTTTCAGCAGCAATTTTCTGAATTACTTTAATTGCTGTACCAGAACTATACCCCGCAGCTGGAGAACCACTGATCTGTGTTGAGGTATACATATTATGACGTGTGATTTCTGAAAGTCCGTATACTTTTTCTAATTTCATAAAAGCAGAAAAAGGCACCATTTCATCACGATCATTTTTCACATACAATTTTAAGATATCATCTGGCTGTGCACGATATTCTGGCGAAGCCTGAACGATTACTTTATAGTTGATACCAAATTTGATAAAACTGATTTCGTAGTTACTTCCCACAAGAGTTGACAAAGTATTCATCGCATTTTCGATAGAAACTCCTTTTTGCTGTGCTAAATCATTGTCAACTTTCATCATGTATTGAGGGAAACTAGAGCTATAGAAACTAAATACGTTTGATAGTTCTGGCTGTTTGTTCAATTCGGCAACAAAATCGTTGTTTACCTGCTCCATTCTCTTATAATCAACAGAACCGGTTTTATCTAACAAACGAAGTTCAAATCCTCCGGCAGCACCATAACCAGGTACAGCAGGCGGTTGGAAAAATTCGATATTCGCTCCTGTAATATCTTTACATTTTTCCTCCATTTCGTGCATAATCTCAACAACAGATTCTTTTCTATCGCTCCAGTCTTTCAAGTTCACCAAACAAGTACCTGAGTTGGCTCCTGTACCTTCAGACAGAATCTCATAACCAGCTAATGACGAAACCGACTTTACTCCATCAATATCCTCAGCAATTTTCTGAACTCGCTCTGCAATATTATTAGTTCTTTCTAAAGATGAACCTGGAGGTGTCTGAATTACAGCATAAAACATTCCCTGATCTTCATTCGGAATAAATCCTGAAGGAACAGAACTACTTATTAACCATGTTCCAGCACAGAAACCAAGAAGCGCTACAATAGTAACCACTCTTCTGTCAACGATTTTACCTAATAGATTTTGATACTTACCTTGTGCTAAATTGAATTTTTCGTTGAAAGCATCAATAAATCTATTTGCTGGTGTTTTCTTTTTAGGCTGGCCATGATTATTTTTTAACATCATCGCACAAAGCGCAGGTGTCAATGTCAAAGCAACAATACCCGAAAGTATAATCGCAGTTGCCATAGTTACAGAGAACTGTCTGTAGAATACTCCCACAGGACCAGACATGAATGCAACTGGAATAAATACCGCAGCCATCAAGAATGTAATCGCAATAATTGCCCCCGCAATTTCGTGCATCGCTTTTTTGGTTGCTTTAAATGCCGAGAGATGTTCCTCTTCCATCTTGGCGTGAACGGCCTCAATTACCACAATCGCATCATCGACAACGACACCAATTGCTAATACTAAAGCGAATAACGTAATCAAGTTCAATGAAATATCAAAGAATGTCATGAACACAAAAGTTCCAACCAAAGATACCGGTACCGCAATTGCAGGAATAACCGTCGAGCGCCAGTCTCCTAAGAAAAGGAATACTACTAAACCAACCAGAATAAATGCTTCAACCAAAGTATGAATTACTTTCTCGATAGAAGCATCAAGGAATTTAGAAACGTCATACGAAATTTCATAATCCATTCCTTTAGGGAATCTCTGTTTGATTTTTTCTAGTTTTCCTTTTACTTCTTCAATAACCTGATTCGCGTTACTTCCAAAAGACTGTTTTAATACAATCGCTGCAGATGGTCTTCCATTCAAATTAGAGTAGATATCATACATCGAGCTTCCAAATTCAACTGTAGCAACATCTTTTAATCTTAAAAGTTCTCCATTTGGATTTGCTTTTACTACAATGTTCTCGTATTGTTCTTTTGTTGTAAAACGTCCAGAATATTTCAATACATACTCAAATGCTTGAGAACGTTTACCAGAACTTTCTCCCGTTTTACCAGGAGAAGCCTCCAAACTCTGACTAGATAATGCTTCCATTACCTCATCAGCAGAAATTTTATAAGCTAACATACGATCTGGTTTTAACCAAATACGCATTGCATATTCACGTGTTCCTAAGATATCTCCAGAACCAATACCGTTTACCCTTTTCAATTCAGAAAGAACATTGATATCGGCATAGTTGTACAAGAACTTCATGTCAGTATTTTTATCTGTACTATACAGGTTCACGTACATCAACATACTAGGCACTTCTCGGGTAATTTTGATACCTTCTCTAATTACTAACGGAGGAAGTTTATTAGTAACCGAAGCCACACGATTTTGAACATTAATTGCCGCTTGATTTGGATCTGTTCCTAAGTTAAAAACCACTTTTATCGTAGCTTCACCATCGTTACCAGCGTCAGAAGCCATATATTTCATTCCTGGAACTCCGTTTAAGGCTCTTTCCAAAGGAATAACAACAGCCTTAACCATCAATTCACCGTTAGATCCAGGATAATCTGCGGTAACGTTCACCATTGGAGGTGAAATTGTAGGGAATTGTGTAATAGGTAAATTTAAAACCGACAACACCCCTAAAAAGACAATAATCAACGATATTACTATCGACAGAACAGGTCTTTGAATAAATTTATTAAACATTTTAATATTTTTTAAATGATTAAATTAAATGGAAATCAATACGCCATCAGTAAAATTTTAAGTACAGTATTTTACTGAATACTTCATTTATTCTGCTTTTAAGCGTAAATGATTGATTACTTCTTTAGGAGATTCGTAATCGAATTTAATTTTGTCGTTTTCTTTTACTTTCTGAACACCTTCAAGCAAGATCTTATCATTTTCTGTAAGACCGCTTTTGATTACATATAAATCAGGGATTTCGCCAGTAATAGTGATTTCTCTAGAACTTACTTTGTTGTCTTTTCCAACTACAAAAACATATTTTTTATCTTGAATTTCGTAAGTCGCTTTTTGCGGAATCACAATAGCATTTTTAAGAGGAACATTCATTTGAACTTGTCCTGTTTCGCCATTTCTAAGTAATTTTCCAGAATTAGGGAATCGTGCTCTAAAAGCAATGTTTCCGGTTTCGTTGTTGAATTCACTTTCGATTACCTCAACATTTCCCTTATCCTTAAAAATATCTCCGTTAGCCAAAACTAAATTCACTTTGTTATCTGCACGATCTTTAATATTTGTTTCATAACTAATGTATTCTGGCTCAGAAACATTGAAATAAGCAAACATTTGACTGTTGTCTGAAAGACTAGTCAGCAATTCTCCCTCGTCGATTAAACTTCCTAGTTTTAAAGGAATACGGTCGATTGTTCCGTCAAACGGAGCTCTAATTTCTGTGAATGATAAATGAAGTTTTGCTAGCGCAACCTCAGCTTTTGCAGATTGCAATTTTGCCTGAGCCACACTTAATTCGTTTTTAGAAACGATATTTTTATCAGCCAGCAATTTTGAATTTTGCAATTCAATTTCTACTGATTTTTGTTCTGACTGCGCTTTTAATAATTCTGCCTGATACATGTTTGGCATAATTTTAAACAACAGCTGTCCTTTTTTTACAAACTGTCCTTCGTCAACATATATATTTTGTAAAAACCCTTTTTCTTGGGCGCGAAGTTCGATATTACGAACCGATTTTATTTGTGAAACGTATTCTTTTGTAAATGAAGTATCAATTCTTACTGGATTAGTAACGGTGAATTTTTCTACTTCTTCTTTTTCTTCTTTTTTAGATGTACAGCTCGTTAAGCACACCAAGGCCATTAAGCCTGTGAACACAATGATTTTTTTCATGATTTAGTTTGGAAATTAAGCGATTGAATGCTTTGGAATGAAAATTCCTTTTGGATGTTAAATGCATCAGTCAGCCTTAGCCCAGACCTTAACTTTATATAAGCAGAAGTAGAAAAAATATACAACAGCAAGATACGCAGAGATCAAAACTCAGGTAACCGATGTATACTTTAAAATCAAATTCTTAATACTCGTTGAGTAATATAGATAGGATTTGAATGCCCGAAAACAGGCGTAGAAATTTTTAAACGATTGGAATCATTCGCTGCAGACTGATCTGAAAGCGCCAGATACAAAGTGTCTACCAAACTATACGTAGCAGTAAAATACTTGCTCGTAAGTAAATCAACATCATCACCTCCTACTAGATCTTCTTCTAGATCAACATCTACAGCATCTTCAATTATTGAAGTTCCACGATCTTGATTAGTAAACTTAACTCTATGTTTTTGCAGGTGATGGTGAGTATGAGCACCAAAAGTATTTGCATTCAAATATTGGCCTCCGCCAAACAGAAGCATATTCATGAATACTAAAAATACTATTAACTTTCTCATTTCGGTGCGAAAGTAGTAAAAGAATTAAAACAAAAAAAGAATTTTTAACAAGGTTTAACAGTTCCATAAAACGAAAACGTTTTCATTCTCTGAATATTTATTAATCACTTTACTTCAAAATTAAACTCATTATTTACAACACTAAAAATCAATAACTTAAACCTTACAATTAAGAAACTAAAATCTCCATAATCGTAAATTCTTGTCCTGATTTTACAAAAGATTTAAAAGTATCTATCATTCCGAACTTCTCATAAAATGATTTTTTATTGGCTCTGGCATTGCACCATACTTTTTCTACACCTTTTTCTTTGGCAAATTCTAGAATATATTTTAAAAGATGAGATGCAATTCCTTTACCTTGATAATCTTCTAAAGTAGCTAATTTTCTAAACTGCATTTCTTTCTCTTCCATAAAACAAGAGACTATAGAAACCAATTTATCGTCTTCAAAAACTCCAAAATGAATTCCTAAATTATCTTCTTCAAGTTTTACAAACTCAAAAGGCTGGTCTGGCCACATTACTTGGTGTCTTATTTGCCAAGTATCACTCGCGTTTATTGTTTTAACTTCCATTTTAAGATATTAAATTTTCTCAAAATTAAATCATTTTGATTAATTGAAAAAAGCAAACGAGGAATCTTGATATCATTAATTATCAAAACTTTACAGAAAAATAAATCAGACAAATCATTCAATTATAATCTATTATGATTATTTTTATAGTACCAAAATCAAATAAATTCCGTTATGAGAAAATTCCTTTTAGCAGCATTTTTATGTATTTGTGCCAATGGATTTGCACAATTAATACAAATCGGACCTCAGTTTTCTACTAATATCACTTCTGTCAATGCCAAAAATTACAGTTCCGATCATACGAATACAGGAATCGGATTTGCCGCATTTGGCCGACTAAACCTTGCACTTTTTTATGCTCAGGGCGAATTTGGATATGGCCAAACTAATTTTAGCGTATACCAAAACGGCGTTGGGGAAACTGAATTTAAACTAGCAGGAACAGATGCTTCATTAATTGCAGGATTTAAAATTATTCCGCTTGGAAAACTTGGAAATGTTAGACTTTTTGTGGGATACAACTGGAAAAACTATTCAGATATAAGTACCAGCAATAATCTTAATTCTATTGCTATAGAAAAAAACAATCATAGCATTCTTGGAGGTGTCGGAGTTGATGTCTGGAGACTGACTTTTGATGTTAGATATCTTGCAGGACTTAGTGATATAGATGCGTCTAACAGTGAAATTAAAACTGGAGTTACCAATCTCTCCATTGGATTTAAATTTCTATAAAACTCCTAATAAAAAAGGGAATCGATCGATTCCCTTTTTTATAATTCACTTACATTTTAACGTAATAATTTTCCTCATTATCACTTTCTATCTTTTTTATTCCCTCTTCTGTTTTAACAGCTACATTAACAACATGCAATATGTCTGAATTTTCATTAAGACTACAGTTCCAAACTGTTCCATCAGAAAGAATAATTTCTGAAAATAATGAGACCATGCTTTTTGCATCATTATAAACTAAATTTTCAGTTCTTAGAAGTTTCTTTACTTTTGTTTTTTTGTCAACCTCATAAAATAAGATCTCATTTTCTTTAATTTCGACCAATTCGTCAAAAGTAGATTGATTGGCTGTAACTGCTGTTGTCGAAGACCAGACTGGCTGATTTCCTGTTTTTTTCCAAGTTCCAATTGCTTGATGTAAAATTTCTTTTCTTAAAAGTTCACGTAAAGTATCTACCTTTTTAATAGCTTCTTTTCCGATTTCATTTTCAGGTTTAATCTTTGCTGCTAAAGAAAATAAATCAATAGCTTTTACAAAATCGGCTTTTTTGTAGTAAGAATTAGCCAATTCATACTTGTTTTTTTGAAATGCAGTCTTTTGATCGTTCTGCGCAAAAAACTGAAGGCTGCTTAGCAAAACAATCAGAACAAAAGTATTCTTCATTAGATTTGGTGGTATTTTTAGTATTGGGCAAACGTAATATTTTTCGGAGAAATATTTACACTGTTTTCTATAATTAGAATGATTTTAATTATTTTAAACAAAAAAGCATCACTTTGCTAAAACAAAGTAATGCTTTAATTCATTTACTTAAATTTAATTCAATTATTTAACATTTAAAACATTGTTCTCTGGTGTTGCATCCATAAAAATCCCACCATCAATCTCAATTTTTTCGATTTTTTTTGCACTTTTCAAAATTATTCTAGCTGTTTTTTGATTTTTCTCCCAAATCGCTGGCGTTTGATGCAAAGTTGTTTTTGACTTATCAGCGTAAGTAATTACAACATCAAAAGGAATTGCAAAACCTCCAATGTTTTCTATTGTTATGGTTTTCTTATCGGCAGAAAGACCTTTTACGGCAATATCGATAAAATTGTTAGTAAAGAACCAATTGTTAAAAAACCAATTTAAATTCTTTCCCGTTGCTGTATTAAATGAATTAAAATAATCCCACGGAATAGGATGTTTTCCGTTCCAAGTATCCATATAAAAATGAAGCGCTTTTTTGAACAATTCATCTCCTAACATATCTTTTAAAGCCAAATAAGAAAGAGAAGCTTTACCATAAGAATTGTTTCCATAACCTGCACCAGAAACTTGTGTAGACATTGTTATAATTGGCTGATCTTGTTCTGAAGATCGATCGCTTATATAATGTTTTACTCTAAATTCTTTATAAAACTTATCTGCAGCCTCTTTACCATGTTCAGCAATTCCAATTAAATATTCAAAAGTTGTTGCCCAACCTTCGTCCATAAAGGCATAACGCGTTTCATTGATTCCCATATAAAAAGGAAAATAAGTATGCGCTACTTCGTGATCTTGCACTAATTGCGCGAAAACAGGATCACCCATTTCTGAATCGTTGCACATCATCGGATATTCCATATCGGCAAAACCTTGGAAAGCCGTCATTTTAGAAAATGGATACGGAACTCCTGGCCAATTGTTAGAAAACCAATCTAAAGCATATTGATTGTTTTTTACCGAATTCACAAAATCGGTTCCTTTAACATTGTAAGCTGCCTGAACGCTCGCACGACGATTTGTTTTCTTATCCACTACAACACTACTAGCGTCCCATAAATAATGGTCACTTAAACCAAAGCAAACATCTGTTATGTTTTTGGCTTCAAATTTCCAGACATTCCAATCGTATTGTTTCGTTACGATTCCGCTTTTCATTTCCTGCTCGTTTGCAATATGCAGAATTTCATCTGTTGTGTATGATTTTTTTAAGCGTGAAGCAAATTCAGGCTGCAAAACCTCATCTGGATTTAATAAATCTCCAGTTGCATACACCACGTAGTTTTTTGGTGCTTTTACAGAAAAAACATAATCGTTGAAGTCATTGTAAAATTCTTGACGATCTGTATGCGGTAATCTATCCCACCCATTATAATCGTCAAAAACGGAAACACGAGGATAACTATACGCTACAAAAAATGTCGTTTCGTCAATCTGGCCTTCTCTGCCACTTTCTTTAGACAAAGGATAATTCCATTGAATATTTATAGTGGTCTTTGAATTTGGTAAAATTGGTTTTTGTAATTTTACAGTTCCAACAGTTCCCCAGTTTTTAGCGTCTTCTTTATACACTTCATTTTCTACTTTCAATGAAGTAATCGTTAATCCATCGCTTAAAAAATCGTTACTTACTTCACCTCCTCTTGGAGAAGAAGGCTTGTGAAGGTTGTTTACAAAACGAATAACTAAGTTTCTTAACGTATCCTTGCTATTGTTTTCGTAAATAATGGTTTCAGTTCCACTAACCAATCTCGTTTTCGGATCAACTGAAATTTCCATATTATATTTTCCACGGTTCTGCCAATAGTTTACGCCTGGTTTTCCGTCTTTAGAACGTGTTCCATTTTCATAGGCTTTTTTTATATTTCGTGGCATGTAAAGCTCTTGAGCAATAGTATCTTGGGCAAAAAGAACGAATGCTATTAATGCAAATTGCAAAAATCTCTTTTTCATAAATAATTCTTAGGTCTTTAAATTGTTTGATATATAAGACTGCTGTTTTAAAACAATGTTACAAATTTAATTATTAATTGTTAATGGTGAGATGTGAAATGTTAGATGTAAAAATACTGCTCTAACATCTAACGTTTCACATCTCACATTTCACATCTCACATTTTACATTTTACAAAAAAAAGAAAAACCGTCTATCCCTAAAAGGAACAGACGGCATCTACAATTAATATATAACCTTGATGACTACAAAATATAATCCGTATTAATAAAATTCGATTCTTTGCTGTTAAGCAATTCCTGCAGAATCTCATTATTATAATCGATATCTTTTGAAGCTACAAACGTACGAATTGAGAAAGAACGCAAAGCATCTGGAATACTCAAAGTTCCTACAGCAGAATCTTTTCTTCCTGTGAAAGGGAAAGCATCCGGCCCTCTTTGGCAAGAACTGTTGAGGTTTACTCTACAAACTAAGTTGACTAAAGCATCAATTAGCGGTGCAAGAGTTTTTATATCTTTACCAAACAAACTTACTTGCTGTCCGTAATTTGATTCTGCCATATCATTTAAAGGTTCTTTAATGTCTTTAAACGAAAGCACAGGAACAACTGGTCCGAACTGTTCTTCGTGATACACACGCATTTCTTTATTTACTGGATATAAAACCGCAGGAAAAATATAATTATCTGTATGTTTTCCTCCTTTTTCATTAAAAACTTTAGCTCCTTTATGAAGAGCATCATCAATTAAACCTTGGATATATTTTGGTTTGTCGGTTTCTGGAAGCGGCGTTAGAGCAACTCCTTTTTCCCACGGATTTCCAAAAAGTAAACTGTCTACTTTTTCAGAAAAACGTTTATTGAATTCTTCAGCAATCGATTCGTGAACATATAACACTTTTAAAGCTGTGCAACGTTGCCCATTAAACGACAAACTTCCTGTAATACATTCTTGAATAGCCAAATCCAAATCGGCATCTGGAAGAATGATTGCTGGATTTTTGGCTTCTAAACCTAAAATTAAACGCAATCTGTTTTTGTTCGGATGCTGATCTTGCAGAGCAATTGCCGATTTACTATTTCCAATTAAGGCTAAAACGTCTATTTTTCCAGATTTCATAATTGGAGAAGCCACTTCGCGTCCTCTTCCGTAAACGATATTGATTACACCTTTTGGAAAACTGCTTCTAAATGCTTCCAATAATGGCGAAATACACAAAACACCGTGTTTAGCCGGTTTGAAGATTACAGTGTTACCCATAATCAAAGCAGGAATAAGCAATGAGAAAGTTTCATTCAAAGGATAATTGTAAGGTCCAAGACATAAAACAACTCCAAGAGGCCCACGGCGAATCATAGCATTTACACCTTGCACTTTTTCAAAGTGAGAACTGCGTCCGTTTAATTCTTTGTAGCTGGCAATAGTATCGTAAATATATTCTACTGTTCTGTCAAATTCTTTTTGTGAATCTCCTAATGACTTTCCGATTTCCCACATTAAGTATTTCACTACTTCTTCGCGGGTCTCTTTCATTTGTTTCACAAATTTTTCCATGCATTTAATACGATCTACTACTTTCATAGTTGGCCATAAGCCTTGTCCCATATCGTATGCATTGGTAGCAGCTTCCACAACTTCTGCTGCTTCTTTTTCTCCCATAAAAGGAATAGATCCTAATAAAGTCGGCGAATATTTTTCTGTCGAAGAAATAGTTGAAAACACAGGTGTGGTTTGCCCTGTCCATTGTTTCAATTCTCCATTTACAAGATAGGTCTCTTGATTTATCAGACTATTAATCTGATATTCTTCTGGTATAAAACTCATAATTTGGTTTGTTTAATGGTCTGGTAATTTTATTTTCAAAAGAAAAAAGAGGCTTTTTTATTGCCTCTTCTTCTATTATGGTTGTACTGTTTCACCTTCCCAATCTAGGATTCCTCCAAGCAGATTGTAGGCGTTTTCGATACCCAACTCGTTCATAATCTGACATGCTTTTGCGCTTCTAGCCCCAGAACGACAGTATACGTAATAGTTTTTATTTTTGTCTAATTCTTCGATTTCATAGATAAATGCCTGCCCTTTATTGATATCAATATTTAGAGCATTCTCAATGTAGCCGTCATTAAATTCGTCTTCAGTTCTTACATCAAGTATAACTGCATTTTCGTCAGCTTCTAACTGAGCAACCCAATCTTCTTGTGATAAATTCATAATAAAATGTGTTTTTGTAAAATTACGACGTTTCTCTATATAAAAAACGTACCAAATGCGATTTCGATTATTATTCTCAGAAAACGTTTTAGAGAAAGTATTATAATCAGTGAATTACAAATTTAGTTACTATTTTTAAAAATTCAGCCTACAAAATCGATAGAAAAATAGGATTTTTTCATTTACATAAAATTAATCTTAAATCTAGTTTTCTGATAATTATTCCCATTCCAAACCCTTATCTTTGCAAACAATCACGTATTTTAATTCGATTTTAACAAAAACTAAGTCAAGATAATCAACATCTTTTGATTTGAGTTAAGTCGAAAAAATGAGCATCTCGATTACGCTCGATGTGACAAAAATCATTAAAACAATGCAACATTCATTAAAAACCATCTTTCCTAATTTCTCGAACGAGCTTATTGCTACAATAGAAGAAAATGGAAGTCTTCAAGATTTTAAATCCGGAACCATTTTAATGCGTACTGGACAATACATCAAGAATACTGTTTTGATCATTAAAGGAAAAATCAAAATTTATCGCGAAGGCGAAGACGGTGGAGAATTTTTAATGTACTACCTGCAGCCTGGACAAGCTTGTGCGATATCAATGATTTGTACAGCAAAAAGCGAAAAAAGTCAGATTATGGCAAAAGTAGTCGAAGATGTAACCGTGATGATGATTCCGTTGCAATTAATGGACAAATGGATGATGGAACATAGAAGCTGGTACGAATTTGTAATTGAAACCTACCGAAGCCGTTTTGAAGAAGTTCTCGAAGTGGTTGACAATATCGCTTTCCGTTCTATGGATGAAAGATTAGAATTCTACTTAAAAAGACATTCTGATGCCTGCGGATGTTCTGAAGTAAATTTATCGCATCAGGAAATCGCAACCGAATTAAATACTTCGCGCGAAGTCGTTTCGAGATTACTCAAAAAAATGGAACAGCGCGGTCTGGTCAAACTCAACCGAAACCAGATTGAATTATTGAAATAATTTTTTTCTGCCACGAATTTCATCTTCTGTGATAAATGTTACTGTAAGATTCTAATTTCCGAGGCAACTTTGCATTAAAACAAATGCAATGGAATATTTAGGATTTTTTGCCTCAATCATAATCGGAATTTCGCTTGGCTTAATTGGCGGCGGAGGCTCTATTCTCACTATTCCTATTCTAGTTTATTTATTTAAAGTAAATCCAGATCAAGCCACTTCTTATTCTTTATTTATTGTCGGATTAACCGCTTTATTTGGAAGTTACAGTCATTATAAAATGGGAAATCTAAAACTGAAATCGGCTTTGTATTTTGCTGTTCCTTCAGTTATTTCGATTCTAATAATCCGTGAAGTCATATTTCCGCAAATTGCATCGACTTTGTTTTCTGTTGCTTCCTATACTGTTTCAAAAGATTTTCTCATTATGATCATCTTTTCTGTATTAATGATTACGGCAGCAATTTCGATGATTAAAAAAAATCAGCCCGAAATAAAATCAGCAGATACTAATTATTCGCAATTGAGTTTTATAGGCTTTTTGGTCGGAATCGTAACGGGATTTCTAGGCGCTGGCGGCGGATTCTTAATTATTCCTGCCCTGCTTTTTTTCGCCAATCTTCCCATGAAACAAGCCGTTGGAACTTCATTATTAATCATCACTATTAATTCATCAATAGGTTTTGCTGGCGATCTATACATTGGTACACCAATAAATTACACGTTCTTATTAAGCGTTTCTGCAATGGCCTTAATCGGAATGTTTATTGGAAGCCAGCTTTCTAAAAAAATAGATGGCACAAAATTAAAACCTCTTTTTGGGTGGTTTGTGCTCGTAATGGGATTTTATATCATTGCCAAGGAAGTTTTATTCTAAAAGCAATTTCAACACTTTATTTAGTTTCACTTGTAGAGTAATCTTTGTCAAAGTTTAAAACTTTGACAAAGATGAAACTAAAACCTTCAAATTTCTCCAAATTTATCTTTATATCTTTCAAGCTCGATTTCAGTTCGATTAAGCAGTTTTTCAAGCAATTGAATTTTATCTTCATAAAGCTCCTTTAAAACTGAAGTATTATCGGCATTTATTAAAATACTTCCGTTATTATTTCCTGTTATTTTATTGAAACTGTTGAAATATTTATCGTAATCAAAACTAATTATATCCTCTACGCTGACATCCAAAATTTTTCCTATTTCAACTAGTTTTTCGTAACTTAGAGAAGTCTTTCCTTTTTCAATTTTACTATAACCGGCTTGGGTTACGCCTAATCTTTCTGCCATGTATTCCTGAGTATAATTTTTTAACTCTCTAATATTTTTGATTTTACTTTTAATTGTTGTGGCCATGTTATTTCTGATTTGTGGTCATGTATAGTCAAAACAGCCAGCCGTTAGGATGTAACGGCACGACTATACTATTATTTTTATTGGAAAACCTTAAAACTACTTCATAATTAAAGACTTATGTCGCAGCGTTTTGTTAATTTTTTCTTTGTGTAATGATAAAATAACCGTACATCAAAGCTGCCATTATGAAAATACAATCATAATGGAAAATGTTGAATACAAACATCTGTGATTTTTTAAGCAGTTCTTTTTACACTTCTTTCAAACTGAAGATCTAAGTAAGAATCTATCTGCTTGCCCACCAATATGCGATCTTTGGTGGCAATTTTAGTCCTTATTTCGTTCTGATAAATATCTTTTACAAAAACAAACTAAACCACTCTGCACTGAAAGTGCAGAGGTTTGTTTTACGAGGGACTGAAAGTCCCTCTTCTTATTTCATTCAAGAATGAAATTTGAATTATCATCTCCATCCTTTCTTCTGTGATGCTCTAA
>Ga0308163_10000850_pt1 | contig 41593 bp, 50 predicted proteins | sample PhyTR1_FD_201037 | JGI IMG/M metagenome (GOLD analysis project Ga0308163, IMG submission 201037) | Phyllosphere microbial communities from UC Gill Tract Community Farm, Albany, California, United States - DLSLT.R1 | ecosystem: Host-associated > Plants > Phyllosphere > Unclassified | place: USA... | reverse complement strand
CGCACGCATGGCGGACGCGGCGTTCAGTTTACCCACGCGACGTGTTGGATGCTCGTCGACGTGCTGTTGCTATGCCGCGTGGTGGAGCCACGGGGAATCGAACCCCGGACCTCTGCAGTGCGATTGCTCCCAACGCTGCACTTTTTAGCCTTGATACGAGGTGAGGGGGCAGCAATACCCCCATCCGCACCCGAGGTTGGGAGCAGTTTGCGATACCAGCGCGATACCAGATACCGGATTCGCTACAGCTCTTGAAAGACACCGCGATCAAGGGGATGCCGCCCTAACCGTTCAAAGTGAAGGTAGCGGTTAACAAGCTGCCAAACCCGCACGCTCAAATCCAGATAGGTGCCGTCATCTGTTGCCTTCGGGTTACCATGGCGGGGGTCAACCGACGCGGCGCTTAGCACTTCGAGAAATTGCCGGGAAACGAACAAACTGTCTCGCATAGGCGCCCAGCCGGCGTCGCCGCGGGGCGCGTCGGGCGTGACTATATGCTTGATCCGATCGACAATACGCCCGCCGGCAATCGGCATGTAATCGGGACGCCGAATACCCATTAGAGCGTCGTCAGCCACTCTTCTTGCGTCCGAGCAATCGGAAAGGAAGGTGGCAAGTTCTACCCACCCTTCATCAGTCTGCGAAAAGGCATCGATGTTTTTGGACAACCTTTCGTCAACAACCCATAGAGGATGGCGCCGCCCACTCGGATCGATGAAATAATCTATAAATATATCTACACCGCCACCAATCACCAGACTTGCGGCTGATGCCCACGGCTCTAAGGCGACATTTGCATATCGCCAGCACCAATGAACCGCTTCCGCATAAACTTCCGGTAAGTCATAGGTTACCGCTATTTCCCCGTTCCTAACGACGAACTCGAATTGGGTCGTTTCACCGCGCGGTAGTACAAAATTTTGAAAAAAGCCGAAGGTTTTGCCTTCGAAATATGGCCGGGGGAATGCCATACCGATCATGGTGATTTTGAACATAGGCGTAACTCTATGCAACATCGTGTTCGAACGCGAGCATCGGCCGCACCCTGTAGCAATGAGTACGGGTCTGTGCTGGCAACAGGAATTGGTCGCTATCGGACCGAAGTTTTCCGAGTCAAAGCACGAAGATCGCCGTTGTATGGCCAAGGGCATCGCGCATAGTTTGAGCGGATGGAAGATCCGACACCAAAGCCGAGTGAGATGGAAGACGCCGAACTGCTGGAGGCGTACGAGCACACAACCGGGCGCACGAACGACATGGTCGCCAACGCGCTGCTCGCCGAGATCAAACGGCGCAACCTCGACATATGATGAGCGACCGCGACGTGTGGGTGAAGGCTGGCGCGATCGTAGCCGAGCATGGCGACTTAACCGCCGACTACATCATTCAGCAGCTTAGCGATGTACTCGGCGATAAAATCGCAGTCGAAGACTGGCGCCGGGTCGCAGCAGCGGTCGACGCGATCAGCGACGCCACACCCCAATAGGCTAACCGCCATAGCGAACCAGACTCGCGTTCCTCGGCACGGTCCTTTACGGAACGCAACGAGAACGCAGTTTCATGGATTCGTTATGATCAGCCCCGCACCATCCGCCTCGCGGATCGAGCGCTATGCCGCGGAAGCCGCTGCCGCCCATGACGTCCAACCCGCAGACGTTATGGGATCGGCTCGAACCGTCGCGATCGTCCAGGCTAGATGGGCCATGTGGAAGCGCCTCTTTGAGGAAGGCTTCAGCACTAGCTCGATCGCGCGCTCCGTTGGACGCCATCATACTACGGTCATGCATGCGTTGAGGAAGTGAGGTTACGGCGATGGCGCCGTGGCGACCGCGATCGCCGCGGTCGCGGCCTCAGCCTGCTTCAGCGCCGCCAGCTTTTCAGCAGCCGTCGCCGCATTCCGCGCGGCGAGTAGTCCCCTCTCTGTCAGCGCCATCGCAAGGCGGATGCGTGCAGCACGCTCCGCCGACACGAACGGGAGGATCAGTTCGGCAGATCCTGCGATTCGATCGTACGCAGCCTGCGCACGATCGATAGCGGAAACCGGAGGCGACGTGATGGTCGTGCAACTGCACGCCATCACCGCCGCGGCGAGCATGATGGCAAAGCGCCTCATGCCGGCACCCCCTGCAAACACAAGGTGCGCTCAAACTCGCGCCGGTTGACCAGGCCGCGCACCACCTTGCCGCCCGCCTTGTTCCACATGCGGAATGCGTCGCAGCCGGCGCGGATCTTGCCGGCGTCGAACATGCGGTCGACCGTCGACTTGCAGTAGGCCGCGCCGCCAATGTTGTAGGCGAGCAGGCCGGCCGCGACCAACTGGCCACCCCCGATCGACGGCGTACACCGTTTCACTTCGGAGACGTGGGCGATTGCCTGCCGTTCGAGCCGGGCTCGGCACTCCGCATCGCTATAGAACTTGCCGACGACGACGTCGTTCGTGTCGCCCATGCAAGCGGTCGGGATTTTGACGATGTCGAGGTAACCGACGTTCTTCTTGCCCTCCCACTGCGTCAGTCCGCTGAGCAGCGCCGCAGCGAGTGCGGTGGATCCCATTACGCCCGCGATCGTCGCCTTGACGGGCGTGGCGAGGTTGGCGCGCGCGCCAGCGTTCGTCGCAGCCGGGGTCGGCCGCGGCGGCTTAGATGCCGTCGTCATAGTCATTCTCCGATGTGATGAACCTGCAAGGATATCTTGCAGGTTGGATTATTCAGCGGGCTTGTCGCCCAGGCCCATGACGGCCTTCAGCTTGTCGATGCGCTGCTCGGCGAGCTTGAAGACGCCTTCGCCGAGGATGCCGATACCGCCGCCATAGAGCAGGGCGCTAAGTGGCTCGGGATGCAGGCTGATCACGAGCCCGGCCGCGACGGCGAGCGTCATGCCCGATACCGGCGCGTCGAGAATCCAGCGGTGCTCGCGGCGCGCGATCTCGCCGGCGCCGATCCAGAACCGGGCCGACACGCAGCCGAACAGGGCGGAGATCATGCCAGCCGCCTCGAACGGATAGCCAAGGAAGAACCAGATGGTTGGCGTCGAAGTCGTCACGGTAGCCCCTGTTTTCTCAGCGGCCGCAACTGCGACCGGAATTACCGCGGCAGCGGTTGCCCCCAACCGCCACATCATCGCGTGGAGACCACGCCGATCGCGGCGATGAATGTGAGCAGACCAAGTCGGAGCATGCGTTTCACCATCGGCCACGCGAGCCACATATTGACCGGGAACGGGATCTTGCGTTGCTGCTCGATCATGCCCGGCTCTGACAGGATGTAGACCATCAGGCCGGTGATCCCGCAGCTGACCGCGATCGGATCGAACAGGCGTTTGGCGGTCAGGTAGATGCCTGTCGCGACGGGATCGTGAGGGTTCCAGCCCCATAGGCTGACCATCTCTGCCCCGCATCGGATCGTGATACCCGTCGCGAAGAGGATGCCGAGCACCCGGTAGATGCTGGCCGGAGATAGCCATACATCCCGACGGCGATGCTTCACCCAGTCGCCGGCAAGCTTCACGATGACCATGATCCCGATCAAGGTGGCGATCGTCATCATGGCGAGGTTGATTACGACTAGCCAGCCCATGCCGTTGAAACTGGGCGGGGCAAGCGTCTGCGGTCCTTCCGCGACCGCTCGGGCCGCGAAGCTGGAGTTTACGGTAGTCATGCGTCATCCCTTCCCGCGACCTTGTTCGTCGCGATGGTGATTGTGATGGGGAAAGTATTTGAAGTGTGCCGCGCTTGAGCGAGGCGCCATACCTGCGTAAGTCGATGCGATCTTGGCATGGGGGCTGAGCGACGGGGGCACATGGGTAACGGACACAACACTGCCGATGGGCAGCATCACACCGCGCTACAGTCAGCAAGGGGAATTGCAGCCCTGACTGTTCTAGTCAGTCACTGCCTGCTCTATTTCAAATTGGACGGTTATCTTATTGATACTGCACGGGTATTTGAGATCCTCTCACATATGTCCGTGGTGTTCTTTTTTGTGCTGAGTGGCTTCGTGCTAAGCCTTTCCCTCCGAGTTGGTCGAAGCGTGCCAGCGTTTTATATCCGGCGGTTGTGGCGCATATATCCAGCGCTGTGGGCAGCTAGTGCTTTGGCTCTCGTGTACGTTTTATTCATTCACAGAGCCTTGCCAGAACAGTCTGATTGGTTCCGGCAGTTCTTCTCCCCGACAATGCGTGATGCAAATCATATCGTCGCGAGCTTCTTAGCGCTGGACCTCTTTTTGATCACGCCCGCTTGGACAATCTTTGTCGAATTACTTGCCTCAGCGTTTATGCCGGCGATTACGTTAGCCACGCGAAATGCTTACATGAACGCGCTCGCTCTACTGGCTGCTACCTTGTTGGCTTTTGTGTACCCCGGTATGCTTTACGCGGGCACCTACTTGGTTTGTTTCGTGATCGGCGCCGCGTTTGCCGCAAACCGGACCGCAGGTTCGCTCGGCTACCTCCTTGCGCGTCCGCTCTACGCACGGCTGTTGCCGGTCGGCCTGTTATTTGGAGCATTCGCCTTTCGGTGGGCTGGGCACTGGTCCTTTCATTCACCTCTACCGACGATCGTCGAGGCCATAGCTGCAGCGTTTTGCGTACACCTGCTTGCGAGCGCCAACCGGCCCAGTTTATTGAAAAGCCCGGCCGTTACGAGACTGGGAGACGTATCCTACAGCCTTTACCTCTTTCACTTCCCGATCATGTGTATCTTCGGTGTCTGGATTAGCGGGCTCGGGATATCGGCGACGGGTGCAACTGCTATACTCGTGCTGAGCACGATCATCGTCACTTATGCCGTCTCTGAAATTTCGTACCGCTATATCGAAATGAGTGGAATTAGGGCAGGACGCTGGATGGCGGGACTTCTGCATCGGTAAAGCCGCAAGATCACGTCCAGCCAATAGTCTCTATGAGGTGCATGATTATGCTCCGTTTCGTGTTTTACGGTCCTTACCGGCTAGTTTCGAAGCTTCGTAAGATAATAGCACTTCAAACTAAGATGAAGCGCGGATATCCGAACGGCGGAAGATGCCATTATTGCGGCGCTATTGCCGATCCGGGAGAAAAGATATGCGAAGCTTGTGCGGAAACCTCGGCATGGTGAAGTGGTACCCCGCGGTCTCTGTGCTAACTCTTTGCGCCTGCACCCCCGCAGTAACGCCTCCGGTGCTTTGTGCGAAAGCCGGGGCAGGTGCCCCTGCCTACCGTATCCTCGTCGTTGGTGAGTCGTGGGCTGCTGGTGGCCGCCTACTTCCGGAGCTACCCCAAGCCGTTGCAAAGCGGGCGAACGCAACGGTCCTAGCTTGCTCGGTCGGATACTCGGGCATGAACACGGCGAAGATCATCAGCTCCTACGCTCCAGATCCCCCGCTTCGCGCGCTAGGCGGCAGGCCAACCAACGTGGTGATCTTGTCGGGAGTGAACGACCAAATACAACACAGAGGAGCGGAGAACTTTGCCTCCGGCATGCGTACGCTAGCCGCCCGCTTTACTCCTGCGATTGTCCAGACCGTATCCGCACCGAGCATCAATACGCATCCACCGCTGGGGCTGCCTTACCGCTTCAAGAACTGGGCTTACGGCATAGTTCACCCAGAGGGGAACGCTGAGTATCGAAAGGACGCCGCGTCCGTATTCAGGCCTGAGCAGGTGATCGACTACTCCGCGTTTTCATCGGGAGCGATTGCCGAACCTGGTCGCTACGCCCCCGATGGTATTCACCTCACTCTGCCCGAATTTCATAAATACGGAACGTTTGTCGGCGATAAGATACAGTTGCGATAGGCAACTCCTTAGCTGAAAAGCGCTCTTGCTTGTTGACGGGTGTAATCCGCATCGAGAACCGCCACGGGGTCGCGGCCGGACCTCGCCAAGTTCTCCATGAAAGCGCGGTAGATACGCAAGCGCAACGCTGGAAGAGTTGTAACCGCCCCGCCCAGGCCGCCGGTGAAGGCCGTGCAGTAGCCCAGCGTCATCGTATTCGTGCCGAACGCCTGATTGTTATCGGCACCCACGGCTGCGGCCTGCAGCAGCGTCCCATTCGGCGAGCGCAGACGAAGACCGATGCCCGTATCGCTACGCCAAACAGCCAATTGCACCACGGTTCCATAGTCGCCGACGTTAGGAGTGAGCGTGAGACTGTCAGCCGTGCCCGCCCCACTCTGCCGGCGAAGGTTCAATGTGCCGCCGCCAGCCTCGTTGACTGCGATCAGCGATGGAGCGGACGAGAAGATTTTATCCCCCGCGATTGACAGGTTTCCCGCAGCCCAGTCGGCCAAAAGCGGCAGCTTCAGATACATGGCGAATAGGAATCGCTGCGCCTTGCCACCGAACGCCGTCGAAATATCAGCAAGGATGGAAGCTGGAAGGACGATGCCAGCCTGAAGGGTGGACGAGACCTGAGCATTCGAAAGGTCGAACCCGCCGCCGGCATACGCAATCGTTCCGCCAGAGAATGCGACCGATGCGTTCGCTTGTTCGGCAATGTCGCGCACGACCGCGCCATTGCCCGGTGCTCCTGCGGCAGGGCGGTTGGCCGGCTCGCCGCCAGGATAGCACCACGGAAATGCGAGATCAGCGAGGAAACGAACGCCGCTGTTTGCAACGCCTGCAAGCAAGGGGTCTCGTGACGGAAGTGGACGGGATGCGTCGGCCGGAATGCCGGGCGCAGTGATGATGGGGACGCCAGTGGTAGCCATGAGTAGGACTCCTTAGAAAGGGATGATCATGTCGAGGGTGCCTGCGGCGAGCTGGATGCCGCCGATGATTTTGGACTGGGCGATCGGCGCTGTACCGGGATGAAGATCATCTTGGTTCATCGCGGAGAAAGTTCCATTGGAACGGTATTCCGCCGTGTTTGTAGGGGATCCGAAAGAGTCTTGATGATTCCTGTAAGAACATCGCAGGCTTACAGCGATATCGAGACCCTTCACCGCCAGTGCAGACATTGGCGCTCCCGAGAAACCCTTCATGTTTTCCGGAGGCATCATAAGAAGGCGGTCGACGGAGGGGTTTGCAACGAGCAGGCGGCCAAAGAATGTGGTCACCCGATTTCCCCAGATGATATCGGTGAGGCCCGCGCTTTGACTATTTGGTCCATCCATGTAGGCGACCGCGTTTGATGCAAGGGAACCGTGGACAATATCAAATTCCGCGGGCGCGTTGGACCATTGTAATATCTGTGAGCCGGTCGCCGCAGTCTTATTATATACTGCTCCCTTGCTGCCTAGCGGGTAGATTCCGCCAATCTCTACCGTACCTGCCACCCACTCTAGACGCAGCGTTCCTGCCGAAGCGGGGTAAGTATGGGCAATCGTGCGGTACACACCGCTGAGTAACGTGCCGGTGCTGCTATCCAGTGATAGAACTGTCCACGTTGCCCCACCGTCCGTCGAGTAGCGTAGCACGGCTCCTGGAACGGCCCTGAAATACAGAGTCGATTTAACAGTCGGATGCGCGGCCGGGAAATCCACTTCGATTGCATCACCCGATTGGGTAAGTGTTGCCAAGCCAAGGTCCGGCATCGCTGTGGTAAAATACGAACCAATAACGTTTCCGTAGTATCGGACAGCATACGCTGATGATACGTTACCGTTCGCAAATGAAGGCTGGTTACCAATCGTCCAAGGCGCTGTATTTCCACTCTGAAGAAACGCGAAGCTTGTCCAGCCAGCGCCGCCGTCGCCGTATTTAGCCTTCAGCTTTTTTGCAACTCGACCAGAAAAACGATCTCTATTTTGAGTATAGCTATCGCCTGCTCCGGTAAGAATATAAAGTACGCCAGTACCTTCACCGAGATCCGGATCAAGCTGTGATAATAGATTTCGCGACTGGCGCATAAAATCTTTGCCGTAAGAGTTTACCAAAGGCGACCCTGCGGCTGACGACATGACAGCCAGTCTCGCGGCGAGTGATGGTAGGCTACCTCGCGCCGCCACAACCTCCGCAACAGTTGTCGGCGTACCTGACGACACTGCCGCTTGAGATGGGATAAGCGCACTGACACGACCTCCGGAGTCTAGAATGATCGCGGCTATATTGGCGTCGGTGGTCTCGAAGATGGTCCCGGTCGAAGCGTTGGCGAGAAGCGAGGCGATCACAGGATCCGGAAGGGTCGCGACCACCCGCCCAGCAGCATCGAGAATTAATACAGTGCCGGCTGTATCTGTGGTCTCGAACAGGCCACTGCCGCTAGCGGTAGCTAATCCTGACGCGTTTGCCGCGACCGCCGCCATCAGCCCTGGAAAGCGTGGATCCGGCAGTTCAAGAACGACCCGGCCTGCTTGGTCGACGACGTACATTCGCGTCGTCGTATCCGTCGTCTCGAACGTCGCCGGCGTCGACGCAAGCGCATCTTCGAGGTTCATTCCATTCGGGCGACCGATCTGTGGCGTCTTCGCGACCGGCCCATCATAGAGCGCGTTAAGTGGGCTTGCGATGTCAGCCATTATAGAACCTCCACCGACACAGAGCCGGTCAGCTTGTTGAGAGATCGAAGGACGGTGTAGTCAGCCGTGAGCCCGGCTGCGGTCGTGACGCTGACGGTCGTCTTCACGTACTGCTCGTTGAACCCGCCGATCTTGAAGCCGGTTGGATCCCCCAGCGAGGCGAGGTAGGCCAGATAGACGTACTGCCCGGCCGGGTTGACCGTGAACGCCTTGGCGCGACCCGACGAAAGCTCGCCGCCCGCGAGGGCAACTACCTGCGCCTTGGTCAGCGCATCGCTCGCCGACACGCCCCAGAACCGGCGTGGGAGGAACGTCACCGTCGCTGTCCGCGTGGCTTCGACCGCCGGCAAGCCGGGGACTGCCCCGCGGCCGCGCAGGGTGAAGCTGACCGATACGGTGACCGGCGCCACACCTCGACAATGCGCTGAATCGTCTTCCTGATTATGCGCCGTCCAGGCAGTCCGGCCGGCCGCGGCGAGGTGCAGCGTATCGCCGGGCTTGCGCAGGTTCGCCGGGATCGTCTTGTCGGCCCCGCGCAGCCGCTCCCATAGGGTACGCCCGGCGTTGTCGAGCGCAATGGCGCCGGGGTACTTGTCCCGAAGCCATTGGCTATGATTCTGGATGTACGGGATCAGCGCGATCTCTTCCGGACTACTCGCCGGGAAGAAGTCATTCAGCTGCACCGGATTCAGATTGTCGGCGCACAACGCCATGATCGCATCGGTCCGCGCACGAATGCCGACGAAACCACCGGCCGGATCATGCTGAAGCATGTCGTTATGCCCCGCCATGATCACGACGCGGTGCGTGGTCGCCGCCATTGCCTTGAACGTCGGCACCGCGAGCGCGCCGTCAGCCACAGCCACCGCCGCACCGCCCGCCGCCTGCTCGATCTTGTAGGTGTCGAGTGCGTTGGTGATGTCATGCGACAGCGTGCAACGCCGCGTCCCGCCTGCGACGGCTAGATCGATCTGGATAGAGTCGACGCCCGTCACGGCCGAATGCAGGATTGCGTCAGGGTTCGCGGCAGCAGTTGCCCCGCCATTGACCAGCGTAACGGTCGCCTTCGTTCCGGCTGCCGGGACTACCCCGCCCGCGATCGTCACGGTCAGCGGATCCGCGCCGACCATGATCGCCTGCTTTCGGATCGTGTGAGCAGGCCGAGCCACCAGTGCGAGCGGCAGGTTGAGGGCCGCGGCGTATTCCGGCGCCCATTCCCAAGGTTGGCTGTCACCGATGATCAGCACGCCGGCAGGCGCGGGCAGCTTCTCAGCGACCGCGGCCCGTTCCGAGGGCGAAATGCCCGTCACGCGCTGCCCGTCGCTGCGCTCGATCGACTGCCCGTTCGGCGTTCCGGTGTACGACCACGCCATCGCGAGCGACGCCACGCTCAAACCCAACTCCGCCTGCGACGGGGTAACGGTGAAGCTCTCGACACGCAGACTGGAAAACGACAGCCGCGCTTGCAGATCGGCGATAGCGCTCGACTGCGCAGCAAGGGTCGGGTTCAGGCCACCGACGAGGGCCGGATCGAGCGTTCCATGCGCGAGGTTCAGGCGCGTCAGCTCCTCCTCATTCTTGAGGCTAGTCCAACCACCCGGAGCGAACATCGCCGTCCGCCATTCGACGATTCGGCCGTCGCTCATTGTCTGCACGCGCAGACCGTTGCCCCGCTGATCGAGCGGAATGGCCTCGCGCTCGGGATAATCCGGCACGGCGCGATAGCTGGTCGTCGAGATCGCTTCGGTGCGTGCCAACGCATCCTTTGCGGCATCAGCAGCCGCGGCCGCCTCGCTGCCGATCGCGGCGACCATGTCGGCGCCATCGATCTCCAACGTCGCGCCTCCATCGGCACTTACCGTCATGGTGGAGCCAGCATCCGGCGCCATGTTCTGCGCCGCCAGCCCATTAGCCGGGCCACGTTTGGCGGGTGCGTCGTTCGAACCAAAGGCATGCGCCGGGAGCAGGATTCGGCCCATCATGCGCGTACGACCGCCCATCAACAGCGCGTACTCACGCACCGTCGTATCACCCAGGACACCGTCGTAGCGAAGCGACTGGATCGTCGCACGGTTCATGCGAATGCGGATTTGACTGGTAGGAACGCCGTCAGTGACGGTAGCCCCTAGGAACCAGACACCCTCCGCCTCTTCGGTCACCTTCAGCAGCGAGACCAGTGCCGCGCCGGGAGTGTCACCCGCGAAGCGGATCTCCATCTTGAGCACGATGTCCGTCAGATCGAGGCCGACGACGCGGATCGGGTACTCGTAATAGTCATCGTTGCGCCAGATCGTCAGATCGTGGCGCGCCGTCATCGGCTGGGACATGATGATGCTCCGGTGCGATCCCCGTGGGGATCAGGCCTATTGTTCGGGGTTTTCGAGCGTGCGGAGGCGCTGCCCGTATTCGACGAGCGTTCCTCTTGCCGCAGCGAGTTCGACGCCCTGCTGTTCGATGATCACGGCCTGCGCTTCGACGACCTCCGACGTTGCCGATTGGCTGACGGCTTGGACGAGCGGCGACTTGGTCGGATCGTAGACGATCGCGGGTGCGGCATTCACCGGCGCGCGATCGTCGGCATCCCACGCGTAGATGTCAGGGCTCTCGCCTTCGAGCACCATCGCGCAGCTGGCGCCGGTGCCGATGTCCTGCTCGGCCACGCGGAACAGCGTGCGATCGAACCCGAGCGGCGCGAAGGTGAATGGAACAACCTTGCCGACCGGCCAGCCCCAAGCGCGAATATCGAACGGCGCACCGAAGCGCCTCTCGTACTGTTTGCGCTGCAACACCTGTTTGGCGATGCGCTGGGCTTGGCTGACGCTTTCGACGTACCCGAGATCGAGCGTGAACACCCGGTCCATCCCATCCGGACTTGCGATCCGGACTTCGGGATAGTCGATCAGCTGATAGAGCGACGTCGACGACGCATCGACGTAGCGGCCGCGGATCACGTTCGGCGCGGCTTCCATCGCCGGATCGGGATCCCACGTGAACCCGCCGATGACGTCGTCGGCGTGCAATCCGTCGTCGGCCGCGGCATCCGCGAGATCGTTATGCGGGATGATCAGCGACAGCTTGCCGCCAGTATCCCGAAAACGGCCGCAGCAACCGGCACACAGCGCGTCGAGGATCGTTTTAGGATCATCACCCTCGGACACGACGCCCGCGCCGTGATAGCGGGGCTCCGTACCGCCTGCCGACCGGTTCACCAGTTCGTCAGCCTGATTCGCGGCGAGAATGAAACTCATCATGTCGATGCGCTTCGCCGGGATGCCGCTACCGATCGCCAGGCGCTTTTCACCGGTGACCGGGTTCGTGATCCGCCAGCCGAGCAGCCGGCGCAGGATCATCAACGGCAGGTTCTCGCCGATCGCGCCGCCATCGTCCGCGGTGTAGCGCCACGTCGACTGATCGTTCGCACGCATCGGGCCGGAACCGCCTATGACCGTGCTATCCCGTCTCGGATCGTAGAGCTTGGCTCCCCGACCGATGATCGTCATGCGCGACGTCGGACCGCTGGAAAACGGGCTTTCGGCTTTCTTGCCGTTGCCCGTGATCTTGAAACGGAACCGGACATAGGCGCAGCCCGTAAGGCGATGCGACCCGTTCCACTTGCCCGACGCGAACGTGAATGCGTTGGCCGGCGACCCCTCCAGAACGATGTTCGGGATCGAAAAGTAGCCGAGGTATTTCGCCGCGATGCCGGTCGTCTGGCTCCACGCCATCTCGTCGTTTAGCCAAACCTCTTCGAGGCCGTCGATCGCGTGACTGGCGAGGCAGACGATCCAGTCGCAATAGTCCTGATCGGCGCCCGACCATTCCTCATAGCGGACGTCCGTCGCCATCGCCGTCTGCCCGAGCACTTCTTTCCGGAAGGCGCGCGGGTCGATCGAGGCGTTCAATCGCTGCGTCTGCGACGACGGGATACTGGGCTGTTTCGTCAGCAGCGCGGCGCCGAGCGATAGCGCGCCGGCACCGAGTAGCAAGGCACCCGCCGAGACGTAGGCGGTGCCGATCGTGAGGGTTGTGGCGAGAGAGACGCCGAGGCCGAGTGCCGCACCGCCGGTGACGACCGCCAGGGCAGCAACGCCGACGACGATCGCGGCAACCTTTAGTGCTTTAGCCAACGGTCAGCCCCCATATTGTACGCGCCACGCAAGCGGCTCGACCCATGCCCGGCGATCGATTCGCACGAGCCCTTCGCGCTCACCCTCGCGGCCGACGGCGAAGAGCACCGCGCCCCAGCAGATCCCGAGCAACCCGCCCGACATGACGATGTCGCCGCGCTGGGCGAGCGACGCCGGCACCGTCTCGAACTTGGCATCGAGCGTTGCGTCGAGCGTGCCGCGGCCGAACCGGCTCAGCGCCCGCGCCGAGCCGATCGCCGTCGAGTATCGGCCGCGGAATTCCGGCATCGGATCCACGCCCGTCATCGCCTCGACCGCGCCGGCCGAGAATGTGCAGCAATCGTGCTGCCCCCACGCGAAGGCACGCAGGCGCAAGGGTTCGAGGTAGGCGGCAAGGCGCGCCTCCCAATCAGGTTTCCGGTACATGGAAAGCTCCGTCAGCTGCGGGCGCTGGCGCCGTTGGCTATGGCGATCGACAGTTCGGCCGACAGGTCGCCGGGGTCGTAACTGGACTGATCGAGATACGTGCGGTTCGACGCCTGCCCGAAGAATGCGAGATACGTCTCGATCTCCAGACTGATCGTCTGGCTGGTCTGATCGCCCGATATCTTCGGAACGGCCATATAGCCGGTGTAGTAAGGCCAGATCGCGCCGATATGCGTAAGGTCGACCGGATTGAGCATCGCTTTCCAGAGCCGAGCGTCGCGGCCCTGATAGTTCGCCCGGTTGCCGATCGAGTTCATCGTGTCGCCATCGATGCCGGCGAGACCGGACAGCGTCAGCGTCAGCGTGTCCGTCCCGCCTTCCTTCGCCTTGACGTCGCCGACCGACACGACGCGGGCGTCGACCGCTTCGAACGTGAAGCCGTCTAGATCCTCGTCGCCGGTGCCGGCGAACGTGTAACTGTAGGGACCGTCCGTCACCCGCACCGGCTCGCCGGCTATGTCGAGCCAGCAGAAGGTAATCGGGCGACGGACACGTTCGGCAAGCGCCGCCTGCGCGGCAGCATCCGGGCCGTTCATCGGACGCTCTCGCAGTCGAACGACACGCTGTAGCGCTGCCCGACGTCGACCGCCCAACCTTGCTGATCCGTCGTCATCTGCATCAGTGCCCAAGGGTTCATGGTTTCGACGGCGAGGCCGTCAGTGATGCCGCCCGCAAGGTGCGGCATGATCGACACCGTCAATTTGCCGTCCGCGGACGCGATCAGCGTATCGGCGACGACCTGATGCAGATCCTCGCCGATCGTGACGAACATGCCGTCGAGCAGCTGCACGCCGGGAAAGACCCCGCGGATCGAGATCTGGTAGCCTTGCTGCCCGGCACCATCGACGACGACTTCCTGATAGGCCCGGTGCTGCGGACCCTCGCATGCGCTGACGCGGAACGCGTTGGCGCGCCCCTGCAACCGCATCAGCGCCGATCGCCACGGACGAAAGGCTCGCTCTCCGGCGATCGTCGGGTAACTGACGCTCGCCGCCCAGTACGGTGCCTGCGCAAGGATGACGGCGCGCGTCGTGCCGGTGAACTCGCTACGGTTCACCTGCGTAGGCTGGCGGGGCTTCCAGTCGATCTTGGCAGGTGCCGGGAACACCGGAAGGTCAATGATGATCATCCAGGTGCTCCCGGTAGCCCAGGGCGCCGAAGCCGCGTCATCGTACGGCCTTCGGCGCCTGCCATGATTGGATCCGCTGCCGACGCGACCGCCTGAAACGCCGTCGTCTGCATGCTCTGATAGAACAGCGGGGACGGCTCGACCTTCGACCGGGTCTCCACGATCAGCCGATCGTTTCGCGATCCCATGCCCGACATCCGCGGTAGCGAAGGCGAGCGGAGGTTTGGGATCGACGGCGACGACAGATAGCCGCCACCCGCATAGCCGGGCATCCGGCCGGAATTGATCGCGTTCAGCAACGGCAGATGCTTTTGCGTCGCCGCGGCGTTGACGATGAATTCCTTCGTCGACACCCGAATCGCACCCTTTCCACCGCCGAGGATGGCGAGGATGCTATCGGACGTCGGCGTGCCGGGACCGGTGATCATACCGCCAGGCGAACCGCCTTCAGCGAAGCCCGGCAACGCGCCGATCTCGCCACCGCCAGCCAACCCAAGGAAGCCCCCGCCGATTGAAGCGACGATCGCCTTTTGAATGGCGAGCCGCGCAAGATCGGCAACGACCCCGCCGATCACTTCACCGGCAACACCGCGAAGGTGAAACAGGTTCGTGACGGCGCTGGCAGTCGCCTGAGATCCGGCGTTTTCCAGACTGCCGAACCCCTGAACGGCCACGCCCTGAAGCGCATCGTTCAGATCCGCCGTCGAAGCGCGAAGGCGGGAACGGTATTGATCGAGTTGCCCGAGCGATTGTTGCTCAAACTGCCCTTTCTCTGCCGCCTCCACCTTCGGCAACCGGCCTAGTTCGTCGCGGGCCGACTGGACGGCTTTCGGATCCTGCGACGTGTCGCGGGTCCGCTCCAACGCCTGCCGGCGCAGTTCCTGCTCGGCCTCAAGGATTTGTTGACCGATCCGACGACGTTCCGCCGCGGTCGTCGCCATATCCTGATTGATGCGCAGGATCGCGACCCGCGATTGCAGATCGCCTTGCGCCGTCTCGTACTGGCGGTCGATCGTCCGCGTGGCGCGATCGACGAGAATGTTCTGAAGCCGCTGCGTGTAGGTCGCTTCGTTCAGTTCATTCAGCTGATCGGCCTGCGCACCCGTGATCTTCTTTGCCGACAACTGATCGGCAATCTTGGTGCGCGTAGCGGTGCGCTCGACTTCGGCCGCTTCAGCCGTCGCGTTTTCCTTCTCTTCCTCGCTGTCCGCGCCCTTGCGGGTCGCAGCGATCAGGCGTTGCCGTGCGGCCCGTTCCTGATCGGTGTACGAGATGTCCTCGGAAATCAGCTTCTGACGTGCCGTCTCGCCGCGATCGGCGACCTGTTGACCGGACGGCCCCTTCTTGCCGAACGCGACGTGAAACACCCGCTGGGCGGGTTCGTCGAGGATCTGACGAAGTGCCACGCCCTGTTTAGCAAAGGCCTCGCGAATGCTGGCGATGCTGATGCCCGGACCATAGGCCACGTCGACGGCCTTGCCGGTTTCGTGATCGGACGTGCCGGGCTTCGCTACCGGACCTTTATGCCGGCCGGCCAGCTTGTCCGCGTAGATCCGTTCCTGATCGGCGGTGCTGCGCAGACCGCTAGTGACCCGCCCGCCGATACTCGCGACGATCGAACGGGCGTCGGCGACGGTAATCTCACGGCCCAGCTGGTTATTGTTACCCTTCCGATTCGCCGCGGCCTGCGTTTCCTGCGCAGCCTTAACCTTGGCGCGCTTCTCCGCTTCGATCTCGCGGATACGGGCTTCCGAGGCAGCACCCACCTGCCGACCAAGCCGGGCCTCTTCACGCTGTTGTTCTTTCACCGCACGGATGCGGTCGTCGTACAACTTGGTGACGGCACGAACCGGATCGATCGAGACCGCGGCATTCTCAGCCGCCAGATCGACACGGGTAACGTTGACCTGCTTCTCAGCTTCTGTGACGAGCGCGTTCGCCTTCGCCAAACGATCCTGAAGGCTGCTGACACGACCATCGGCCAGCTGCGCGGCGATCGTCGCCCCTTCACCCTTGCCGTACCGCTGCTGATCGCGAGCAGCCCGCTGAAGCGCCTCTTCCTGCGCAACGGCGTCGGCAAGGGTCGCGGCGGTTGATTGCCGGGTCGCGAGCGCCTTATCCCGGAGAATTTTGGCACTGACGTTGGCACGTTCGGCCGCACTGCGTTCGCTGCTGGCGGACGCCTTCTGCGCCTCATCCTGCGCACGCAACGCTTCCGTCACACCGTCTACGCTGCGGCCGTACCGTTCCTTGGCACGGCGCGAAACCTCCGACCCTTCGGCGTCTTTCTTCAGCTTGTCGATCGCTTCGTCGAGCGCGCTGTTCATGTTGAGCAGCTTGCCGACTACCGGACCGAGCACGAGCAGGGCGGCGGTGAACGCTAAACCCCACGGCCCAATCATCACGCGAGCAAGGTTGCCGGCTTTGCCCTCTAGATTGGAGAACTGTCCGGCCAGCTGTCCGCCCTGAATGGCGATCACCTGGAAAAAATTAGCGTTCATGCTCAGCTGCGTGAGCGTATCCTGCACCTGATAGGACACGCCCTGCATGGCAGCACGGACAGCACCTGAACTATTGACCAACTGCTTGCTGGCGCTCGAACTGCCGGCGACGGCCACCGCATGCGCATTCAGTGTCGAACGCGACTGCGACACCGCCGCATCGTACTCGTGCTGGCGAAGGACACCGGCGGCGAGCAGCGCCTCGGCGCGATCGAGCTCGTCATTGAACCGCTTCTGCGCGAGGTACATCGGGTCGAGTTCGGCGCGCACGACATCAGCAGCAGCCGCGAGAGAACGCTGCTCTAACGCAGCCTGCGCGGCCGACGTCGCGAGACGGCCCTGTTCGGCCGTGGCACCGGCGAGCCGCTGATGCTTGGTGACGAACAGGTCAGTGGCTTCGGCGCTTTGGCGTAGCTCGATCTCGACACGTTCGAGCGCGCCCGCCTCGGCGAGCAAGACGTTCGCCTTCTGCTGAGCTTCGTTGCGCGAGGCGGCGGTCGCCTGAATGAACAGACGGGTGGCTTCACTGGTATCGCCGACGCGCGCCGCGGCACGCTGCGCAGCCTCGCCGATCAATTCGAACGATCGAGCCTGTTCCTGCGCAGCCGCAGCTCCCGCCCGGATATCGTCGGCGCCAAGGTTGACGCGTCCGTCGATCGTCGGACCCTTGATCGCCTGCGACGCGATCCGCTGCACCTGACTGAAGCTCGCCTCGAATGACCGCTCGGCACGTTTGGCGGCATCATCGGCTAGGCCGGCGAACACGCCGAACTTGCTTCCCATGCTGCCGATCGAGCGGTCGACCGTCTCCGCCATCTTGACGGCGCGACGCTCGAAGCGATCCATTGGCGCTTCGCCCTCGGCAAGGTGCCGGCGGAGAAGTTCGGTTGCGGCATCGACCTGCAACAAGAGGCGTTCGGTACTGTCTGCCATGTCGCCTCCCTATTCGTCAGGTTGCTTGTGGAACCGCTCGTACGCCTTGACGGCAGTCCAATATTCGATGGGCGTCGACGCCCAGAACTCTCGCGGTCGCCACCCCAAGGCGGCGACCGCGAACCCCATCAGCCGGCGACGGGGGCTTTCTCCGTCGTCGTCATCGTCGTCGCCGGCTTCAGTTCCCCCGACGAGAGGTACCCGCCGGTAACGACGAGCGAGAGCATCGCAGCGATGGTCTGCTGCGCACCGTGCAGGCCGTCCGGGCTGTCGTAGATCAGCTGACCGACGCGAACGGCATTCGAACCCGCCGCGCCCGTGTCGTTGGTTTCACGGCCCCAGGCGCGGATGCATTCACAAGCGACCTGCGCAGTCTCACCCATGGACAGCCGCCCGGCCAACGCTTCGCGGGTGACGGCGAGCACGCCGCGCCCGAGCGTCTTCTCGACGGCATCGATCGCTTCGTACGACGGGCGCAGACCCATGATCATGCCGGCGAGCAGGAGGCTGAATTCGCCGCGATCTTCGACCGTCGACCGGGCGGCTTCGATCTCCGACATTACTCTTTCTCCCCGCCGGGTGCCGGCGCCGACGTAGCCGCGAGACCGGCATACAGTTTGCCGATCTCGGACACGGCGTTCGAGTCGCTGGCGATGGCGCTGCCCAGTTCACCGCCGGGCAGCGTATCGGGTTCGAGGAACGGTCGAAGCGCGCGCGCGGCGCGATCCGGACCGGCTGCGAGGATCGTGGCGATCTCGCTCGACGAGCAGCCGGTCGACTTGACCAGCTGCTCGTCGAGATCCTTCGGCTTCGACGTCTTCAGGGGTGTACCCGCGATCGTGATCATGGTTCGTCCTTACTGGAGTGCGTCGATGGTCGGCTGCGCAGCCGGCTGGAGGGTGACCCCGGCCTTCACGCTTTCGCCCTGGTTGTAAGACGTGTCGTCGAGGCTGACGTACATCAGGCACTCGAACACGACGTCGCCGACGGCGAACGGCTTCTTCCGGACCTGAAAGACTTCAGCCACGTTCGACCGATCGAGCGTTTCGAGGCGGGTGTAGCCGTCCGGATCCGGCAGATCGGGAACGATGTCCTGTTTCAGCGACAGCGTGCGCAAGCCGGGGATCTGAGTGTCGACCCCTTCGGTGTCCTTGGTCGCGCTGCTGCTGAAGCCCTTGCCGCCATTGCGGGTCAGATTGCCCTGACCACGCGGCTGGTTGAACGTTCCGGCTACGCTCGACTGTAGGAACAGCCGGTAGTCGGAACCGAGTTTCTTCGCCATCGTGGTTCTCCCATGAAAAAAGCCGCGCTGGCGAGGCGCGGCGGGTGTGGTTTAGGTAGAAAAGATTGGCGTCAGCCCGCGAGGGCGAGGACGCTGAAACTGGATATGCCGCTGTACGTGACGCCGTCCTCCCCGAGCACCGCGTCATCATCATCGAACACGATGCCGAGGGTCCAACCCTCGAATTCCAGCGACTGACCGTCGAGCGCTTCCTCGATCTGCTCTTGCAGTTTGAGCAGCGGCGCCCGTTCCTCGGCTTCGACGAGCGAAATGATGCTGATCGTTACGCGGCGATCATCGCTCGAACCCTTGGTCCCAAGGCCGAAGCTCTTCATGTCACCGAGAATGACGACAGGATAAGCGGCATCGGCCGGCGCATCCTGATAGACGGTTGCGTCTTCGACGGCGTCGGACAAAGCGTCGAAGATCGCCGCTTCGACAATGGCCTTTGCCTTACTCAATGCCGCCTCCCGCCGCTGTCTTGATTGCTCGACCGAATATGCCTTGCAGGTTCGCCCGAAGCGTCTTGCGAAGCTCCGGCTGGCGTCCGGTGATGAAGTGTTTGCCGGGCATCGCCCGCACACGCATCTGGTAGGTCGTCGTGAACTTCGACGCCTTAAACACCATGTTTTGACCATTCCAGCCGCGCGGCGTTGCCATGTCAGCCGCCCGACCGCCGCGTTTGTAGCGGTTCACCGTGACGATCTGAGCTTTGCGCCCGAGATCCTGAATGCGGCCGTAAAATAGCCCCTCGCGCTCGCGCTTGTTGCCGATCAGACCGATTTGCAGCCGCAACGACGCGGGCAGAACCTTCATCCGGATACCCGCCGCCAGCGACCCGCCGCCAGGACGACGCGGCGTCTTAGCGAGTACGGCGTTGCGCATCTGCCGGCCGGTGACGTTCAGTTCGACGACGATCTCGCCGCGTACGGCGTCGGGCAGCTGCCGCATCAGCCGCTTTATGCGACCGCGACCCTTTAGAGGTTGGCGTGCCATCAGGTTGCGACTCCGGATTCGCACGTCATCACGATCGAGCGACGGTCGATCGAACGGGTTGCGGATTTGATGTTCATGACGACATCGCCCCACCGGATCCGGTTGGCAGGCGATACTCCGTCACGATGCCGTATCGTGACGCGGTATAGCTGAAGCTTACGCAGGACCGCGCTAGACAGCGCTTCGTCACCCCGCAGCGGTATGATCTCCGCCGCGATGGGCTTCGGCGTCACCGGTCTCCAGTCCGGCTCGCCCTCGGGCCGTGTGCGCCCGCCCTTGCCATTGTCGACGAGGTTCTTAGCCTCGATCGTGATCCGCTCCCTCAAGCGGCGTGTCCGGAGCGTCATTCGATCACGTACCGACGATAACGCGGATCGAGCAGGTTTTGCACGGTCAGCGACATCGGCACCGCCACCGCGGCCGAAGCGCCCGCATCAGACGTCGTGCCGGGGTTCTCCCACAGATCTGCGACCATCAACAGGATGGCAGATCGAATAGGGTTCGGCAGTTTCTTGAAGCCAGCACGGTACTGAATATGAACCGGCTCCGCGATGCTGGCGACCGACGGCCAGGCGCGCTGCGTTGGCGTCCCGAACGCCGACCCCACGACGTCACCACGTTGCTCGTACTGATCGGCCGGCAACGTCGTCCAGATGCCGGTGGAAGCGTGCCGATACCGGATCGAGAGGATTTCTTGCACCGGGCCGAGCGGTAACGGGATGTCGCCTTGGTAGAAGCCATCCCGCCAGTAGTCGACGACCTGCTCGCCGAGGCTTCGGCCGAGCCAGCCGTCCGGACCGTTCAGGTGCTCCCAAGCGGTGCCGATCATGCCCTCGACTGCGACCTTTCGCGTCTCGTCGCCGTCCAGTTCGAGATGCGCGTCGGCATCATCCCAAGTGACCGAGGGTTCGGCCGGATCCTCAACGACGAGACGCATGGCTTAGGCCTTCTTTTTGGCCGGCGCCGTTTCCGGTGCCGTCTGATCGCTGGCACCGTCGACCGGCTTAGTTGCCGCTTCCAACTGGCGTTCGAGTTCGGCGACGCGGGAAGTGAGCGTTTCCTTCTCGCCGAGCAGCGTCGACTTGTCCGATGCCAGGGTGTCACGCTCGCCGCGAAGCTGATCGTTCAAAACGTCCGCGCCATCGAGCAGCCCGCGCAACGTCTTGTTCTCGTCGACGAGCGCGTCATTCTTGCCCGTCAGGTCGATCAGGCGACCGTTCAGGGCGTTGAATTCGCCTTCGGCTTTCGTGGCATTCTCGCCGATCGTGGTGCGCAGATCCGCGATGATCTGCGCGGAGTCGTCGCTACCGGGCAACGCCGGAGCGTCGTCCGGCATCTCGCGAAGGCAGCCGGCATTCTTCAGGCGCTTGGCCTGATCGACGTCGGGCTCAGGTAGGAATTCGTCACCGGATTTGAATTCTTTGCCGGTACGCACGTCCTCACAGGACGCGATCACAAGATATCGCATGGTTCACCCATATGTTTGGAGGAACCGCCCCGGCTCGGCCGGGGCGGGCAGGATCAGGCGGGGACGGTCAGACCGATGAACGGCGAGACCTTCCAACCGTTCTCTTCCTCGATCGGCGCGGTCAGCCATGGCTTGCCGTCGACGTTCCAGAAGATCTTGATCACCGTCTTGTTCTGGCGGAACAGGACGTGCTCGGACGCGGCGACGAACGGACCAGAGCCATCCTTGATCAGATACTGCGACCAATCGCACAGCGTGACGTCGCCCTTCGTGCCGAGGACGGGCGAGCGGTTGTTCCACCGCACCGGGTAGCCCATCAGCGTACCAGCGAAGCCGTCACGCGCGTCGGGCTTCCAGATGTAGCGGCCTTCCGGATCCCGAAGCGTCGCGATCTGGGGAAGCGCGCCCTGCGGCATCGACCAGACCGGCGACGTACCGCCGCGCATCAACAGATGCGAAACCATGTCGACCAGATCGAGATAATGAATCTGGCCGGCACCCCGACGATTAACGTAGAGCATGGCACCCGAGTTGATGGCGCCAAGCGGCTTGCCGACGCCGTTACCCCGGAGGAATGCGAAGTCCTCAGCCTGCATGACAGCGCCGCGCAATAGGCCTTCGAGGAAGGGCCCAGCCGCTGCCCAGTTGCGCAGCATCTTGTCGGTGACGGTGATGGTGCCGGCGACTTCCTTCGGCTCCAGCGTGATCGAGCCCAAGCTGACATTGGTCTCGGGCTTTTCACCACCTTCCTCGATCCACTCCACCTGAACACCGCCGAAGACGTTGCCCGGCCCAGCGCCCGACTGGTCGAGCGCAGGGATCGTCAGCGCGGCGTCAGGTGGCGACCCGGCGGGGATGACGTTGGCACGCGGACGCACCAGCGCATCCTGCGCCTCTACCCGCATAATCTCCTGCCGGAACTGCGTCGGCACGAGGAAGCCCCCACCGGTCTGATGCTGATCCATGCGCAGTTCTGCACCTATATCGGTGCCGTCCTCGGCCGTCGCACCAACGCCCTCGACGAAGTTCAGACGCTGATCATTCGGATTGAAGCGAACGGCCGACATGAACTCGCCGAGGCTGTCGAACTCACGGGCGGCATGGGGGCCAGCGGGAGTGGTTGGCCCACCGCGGCGCGCTACCGCGCCGATCACGGTGTCGCCCGCCGCTTCGGCGGTCTGAAGGCCGGTGAGGCGAGCGATCCGCACATCGAGGGCGGTAAGGTTTGCGTTTGCCGCGTCGTACGTGGTCGTTTCTTCCGCGGTGAAGTCGCGGTTCTCGCCTTCGGCCGCGTCGATCATGCCGCGCAGCTGGGCGACGAGCGTGAGGCGGCTGGCGCGCAGGGCTGCGAGCGGCGCCGGGGTATGGCCGTTCGGGTCGCGCATGTAGCGCCCGCGCTGGCGTTCGGTCGCCGACATCGGCCCGAGGATCGCGGCCATGGATGCAGCCGCGAGAAGCATGGTCTTCCGCATGAGATATCTCCGGGCCCGTAGGCCAATAAGAACGAATGTGCCGGGCGCACGCCGTCGGCCGCTCGCGCCCGGTGGGCGAGCGAGGCGATCCCCTCCGAAGGGTAGGATTTCAGTTGAGCGCGAGGGCTCGTTTTTGCCGCTCGGGGGCAAACCGCTTCGGCACCGGAGCCCCGGCACCGAAGCGCGCCAGCGTTTCGCTCATTGTGGCAACGCGGTCCGCCATCCCCTCGCGCACAGCCGCTTGGGCGCCGAGCATGCGACCCTGTCCGAAGCCGTCACGCACGGCCGCGGCGGTCACGCCACGGCCCGATGCGACGCGGTCGACGAACATAGCGTAATAGTCGTCGCTGCGGCCCTGCATGTAAGCGCGGGTTTCGTCGGACAGAGGCCCGAGCAGGCCTTCACCCTTGAACTTGCCCGAGGCGATGATCTCGCGAACGACACCGTCCTTCGCCAGCTTTTCGGTAATGTCGTCGTACGCCATGCGGACGCCGATCGCGCCAGCCGATGAACTTGGCGACATGACGATTTCGTCAGCTGGCGAGCCGATCCAGTAGCCGGCGCTGGCGAGGTTGCCCGTCACCTGTACGATAATCGGCTTGCGCCCCTTCACGGCCGCGACAGCAGCCGCGGCCTCGTCGACGCCCAGGACGTTGCCGCCCGGCGTGTCCGCATCGACGATGATCGCCTTGACGGTGTCGTCGTCGGCCATCTGGTCGATCGAGGTGGCGAAACCCTCCGCGGTCGTTCCGCCACCCGTCGAACTGTTCTGCACGACGCTTGCGCGCGGTGAGATGATGCCGCGCAGCGGGACGACGGCGACCGAGCCTTCACGACGGGCAACGGCCGAAGCTGTTGCGGGCGCGATGCGCGCCTCGATCTCACTGGCGGAGAGCTTGTCGCCCTCCGCCTGCATCGCAAGCATGTCGATGATCGCGAGCAACTTGCTCTCTTCCATCGCCCAATACTCCGACGCAAAGGCGCTGAGCAGATACGGGTATTTCATGTTCAGTCCTCATCCGCTGGCGGAGGTGTCGGAGCCGTTGCCGGCTCGGTGGCAGGTTTCCCGTTCTTCGCTCGCTCCAACGTCTGGACGTTGTTCGATACGAAGTTGATGTCCCCATCCGGTCCGATGCCGTTCATGTCTTCGTAAGCGAGGATCTGATTGATCGTCATGCCTAGTTCGAACATCGTTTTGTAGAACGCTGATCGAGCCTCCATGTCACCGCGCAGAAGGGCGTTCATATTGAACTTCACCTTCAGTCCGCGTGCGCGTTCTTCCTCGGTGAACATCTTCCACGTTAGTTCCTGCTCGGTAGCCTGAACCCATGGCGCAACTGTCTGCATTATGAAGCCGATCATCAGCTGCTCGATGCCGCTGCCCCAGCTGGTCGACTTCTCATGGCTTTGGAGAAGCACGAGCGGAACGTCATACATCCGCGCGATCTCGGCGATCTGAAACTCCCGCGTCGATAGAAACTGCCCGTCTTCGGGTGGGATCGTCGTCGAGATGAATTTCATCCCCTCTTCGAGAACCTTGACCCGGTGGGCGTTGTCCAGTCCGCCTTGCTTCTCGACGACGCTCGCGGGATTTTCCGGCCCCGCCTTCTGCTCCCCGGCCGGGCCGCGCACATTCTCGCGGCCCTTCACGCCGAGCTTGCCGGGGTGCATCAGGAAGCCGCCCGACTTCATATCGTTGGCGAAGAACTTGCTGCCGAAGGTTTCCAGCGCCTTCGCCATCCCCATCGCCTCACGCGCCAGGGCGACCTGCGACAAGCCGATATAGCCATCATGGCTAAGATCCATGATGTGCGCGACGTTGTCCTGATCGAGCTGATACGTCGTACCGTCGATCGTCGTGCGGAACACGAGCTTGTCACCGTCACGATGTGGTCGCGTCCGGTCGGGCAGCAGCGGCCAAAGGCCGACAGCTTCGCCCCGCATGTTGCGCTCGATCTCCTGATAGCCATTGCCCCAAAGGAGGGCGTGACCTTGCGTCGTCTTTCGCAACGTCCGGGACGACATGAAGTCGTTCGGGCGAAGGCCTAGACGCTGCGACATCGGGTGCTCGTCGACCCGTGTCCAACCGCCCTTGCCGTCGGGCTGGACGATCGCGACGGGGAAGTTCGCGATCGGGTTGGCGATGCGATTTACGCAGGCGAACACGGTCGGAGAATAGAGGGCGTTGCTTTCCGATACGAACGTACCGGCTTTGGTCGACCCTCCGCCGATCATCTTGACGAACCACCCGTCGTTCGAGCCGACGCTCGACGATGGGCCGTATCCGTTCGACGCCTCGACGGGCAGGCCAGCGAAGGCCTTCACGGCGTTGGAGAACCTGCCCATCAGAGTTCCTGCATGTCGATTTCGAGGAGGCCACGTTCTTCGTACACAGACGGCCCTTCCTCGTTTGCTGCCGTCGCAACCGCGAGGCACATGATTGCGGCGATGATGCCGTCGATCTTCTCCGCCGACTTCTTTTTGGTCGGGGAGTAGTTCAGGTTTTCGTCGAACCGGACGACGGCATTTTTCGCCATCCAGCGCAGCACGGGGTGTTGCCCGTGATCGAGCAGGCCGGCGTAAATCAGCCGCTCGAATTCCTTGGTCGGCTCGCCGAGCGACTGAATGCCCTGCCGGATGGCGAGCATCAGATCCGGGTCGACGCCGTCGGCTTGCAGATCCGCGACGAGTTTCATCGCGTTCCAAGGATCGTAACCGAACCCCAGCACGTCGAAGTCCTCGTGCGCGTCGAGGATCGCTTTCTTGACGTAGTTCTGATCGACGAAGTTGCCGGGCGTCGTCTCGATCGCCTCGCGCCGAAGCCAGTCGTCGTACGGCACCCGATCATTCTTGACCCGTTCGGCCAAGGTGTCTTCCGGCACCCAAAAGCGGCAGGCCACCGTCCAGGCCGTCTCGTCGCCTTCCGGCTCGAAGAGCAGGATCAGCGCAGTAACGTCCGTCGTCGACGACACGTCGGCCGCAATGTAGCAGCGGCGACCTTTCATGCGATCCCACGCGGTACGCCAAGCGCTCCGTGTAGGCGAGCATGCGTCGTAGAACTTCATGTTGAGCCAGCGGATGACGACGTCGATCCACTGATTGAGATGGTAGCACTTGAAGTGCGCCTGCGCTCGCGGGTTATCCTTCGCGATTGCCGCTTCACCCCGGAGGAAGTGCATCGTCGGCGACAACCCAAGGGACGGGTTTGCAACCGCCCATACGGCCTCGTCGTCCCATGCCGCCTCGGCATCCGCTGCGAACACAACGACGAGCGTCGTCGGATCGCTGACACGGCCTTCCAAGATCGCAAGACTTTCGTCCCACAACTCGACGCCGGTCCGGTTCGTCTTCAGACCAGCGGTCGAGGCGTATAGCTCGATCGGCTGAAGACGGGCGCCCGTACCTTGCCGCAGGGTGCTTTCCACCGTGCGGCTTCGCCACTCGTGCATCTCATCGCCGACGATGACGGTCGGCGACTTGCCGTGCTTTCCCATCTCCGAGCCGGTGATCACGACGAACGATGCCGCGGCCGGCTTGAGATAGATCGACTTTGCGTGGCTCTGGCACTCGGCCGCGAGGTCGGGCGCCAAGGCGATCATCGCCTTCATCTTGTTGAAGACGATGAAAGCCTGTTCTTCGTCGCGGGCAAAGGCGAACCCCTGACCCCCGACGACGCTATCCAGCGCCCAGAATAGGAGCGCCAGGGCGGATAGAAATTCTGATTTCCCGTTTTTACGCGGCACCCACAGCCGCAACCGGCGGAATAGCCGGATCTCTTCGGTCATCGGCAACCCAGTATCCGGGTCGAGGACTTCGATCGGGATCTTCCAACCGACGAGCAGCCGAACGATGATCTCCTGCCAAGCCACCAACCGGAACGCCTTGCCGGCGAACCGATCTTCCGTGAGCCGGAAAACCTGCGGCCAGAGTTCGACGACCGCATCAGCTTTCTGATGGTCGAACCACGCATCCGGCGCAGCAGCTGCCCGCTCCCACGCGAGACGCGCCCAATCGTAGATGGGCTCGTCAGCGTGCCGCGTCAGCCAATCGGGCAACCCGAGCCATTCCGGCCGCGCTGCCATATCAGTGCCGGACGGGCGGAGCCGAGTCCATTCGGCCCATTGCGCCAATCAGCGACGTAGTCGGCTGGGGCGCACTGGGCTGCTCGGGCTTCGCCTCCGGCTTGTCGAACAGGCCGGGGTTCTGCGCCGCTGCGACCGCCTGGTCGCGGAACAGCGAGTATTCGTCAGACGGTGTGAGGCCGAACCGTTCGGACAACTTCATCACCATGTCGAACGCCCTGTCGCGGATCGACACGATCGGGCGCATCCGCTCCATCATCCCACCCGCAACGGTCTTCACCTTTTGGGTGTGACCGTTGCGGCCGATGTCCTCGTTCGCGACGACCCACTCGGCAAAGTAGACGCAGAACAGCGCGAACATCGGCCGGTGATGAGGTTGCAGACGATGCGTGTTCCGCAACCGCGGCGCGAGATCGCGCCACACGGCGACGGCCGCGGCCGATCCCTGCTCAATGATGGGCGGCGCCGCGAGCGGATCGCCCGCCATCGGAGGCGTCGCCAACAATGCGGCGACGCGATCGGCCTCGTCGAGCCGCTTTTGAACGGCCGACTTGCGACGACCGGGATTGCCCTTCGCCTCTTGGAGGCCGGGCGCGTCGGGTAACCGTCCGCGCATGATTTGCCTCCACTAAAAAAACATTCCGCCGAATTCCGCGCCGGATTTTTCGTGCTTGACCACCGGTCTTTCGGCACCCCCCTGTGGACTTTCACCCACCCCCCCGCCTCACGACCAGACCGAGCCGCGCCGCCAGTAGGTCGAGGGCCGATCCGCCAATGCGTTCGACGGCTTGCTTCGGCCCATCGTGGCAGGGCTTGCAGCTGCTGACCCACCAATCGGAGGCCCAGAACAGATGCATGTCGCCCATGTGCTGGTAGAAGTGATCGACCAACGTGGCGGCAGTCACCCGAGGCGAGCCCCAGGCACCGACCTCGCAATACCGGCAGAGCGGCGATGCAGTCAGATGGGCGCGAGCAGCACGACGCCAATCGGCATCATACCCGCGCGCCGCAGCCGAGCCGCGCCGCTGTTCATACTCACGTACCCGTTCTGCCTTTGGTGCAACGCCGCGAGGGCGGAACGTGGCAGGCCGCATAGGCATGTAGGGCGCCTCAAACGGCGAAGGGCGGCGAGACCTAAGTCGCGCCGCCCTTCGAGGTGGGGGAGAGGATGCGTCGAACCCGAAGGCCCAACCCAGCGTGTCAATAAATAGGCCTATTTGGAGCGATAGGCGAACACCCAAAATTTCGAGACGCGCAAGTTTATGGCATTGACACGTTCGCCCGTGGATTTCCGCCAGTTACGCCGACGCAGATGGCGTTGATGGCGCGACCATATCGCATGCGCAGCCCATCCGTACCCAGCGTCAGGCCCATCGGACCAAGCAACCGACGCCAAGAGATCTCGCGCCCACCGCGCGCCAACTGGACGATGGCGAGCCCGACAAGCCGACGATCGCGATCGGGAACGTACGCCATCCAACCGAGAGCTTCCTCCATCTCGGCAATCTCGACCTGCGTCAGCCCCGGCATTGACTGACGACCATCTGCGTCCGCATCGTCAGGGCACTCCGGCATGATCTGATCCCACGGACCATCCTTAGCGACCCCGCGAAGCCAACCCTTCTCGCGGTCGGGTAAACGCCACAGCATGATCACCGCTTCGACAAGCCGCTCTTGAACCATGTCGAAGGTATAGAAAGCATCCGGAAGGGGCTGTCCTTCCATCGGAGGGGAGGCGTTGGCGGGAAGTCCTTCCATTGTATCGGTCCTTATGGTTCGCACGATTGGCGGAAATCCGCCGTTTTCTATGAAGTCGATCTGTTCGATCGAAGAGATTGGAAGGATTGGAATGATAATTTAGGGTCTTTCGTGTGCGCATGTGCGCGCACACGCGCACATGACGGGGGGACTAAGCAAAGCCATTCCACCCCTTCCAAACCCGCACAAAACCGCCATTTCTGTCCTTCCAATCGTAGTTCCAGCTGGAAGGGAAACCCCTTCCAAATCCAGCCTAAAGCGGCTCGTCATCCGGGCAGGGTCCGGGATCCCCGCCATATCCGGAGCGTCCCGCATCGACGTCGAGATAATCGGCAACCGACTTCGTCATTTCGATGTCGAGCCACTGGATCCCGTTCGACGACTTCTTCTCGAAACCGCGATCTTCCATCGCCTTCGAGAACCCTTGCGTCTGCCATTCGGCCGACCCGCTGGCCTTCGACCACGCCTTGAACAGGTCGAACAGCGTGGACGACTTCGATCGAGCGCCGTCGACCGCTTTGGTGCATTCGTCGAGAAACCGGCCTAGCTGATCGCTTTGCTCGCGGTATTTGGCCGTCGCCGCGATCACGCTGTCGGGTTCGACTAGGCCTTCCTGCCGCCAGTCGAGCAAACCCTCCAGCAGCCGGTTAAGGATGCCGGACGCTTCCTTCTTCAGCTTCTCGGGCAACGCCTTGTCGACGGCCTCCTTGGCAATCTGGACGTCCCAAGGCACGAGCATGACGCGCCGCCATATCCCATCGTCGTGACCCGTGATCTTTGGCTTGTGATTGCCCGAGATCGTGACCTTGAACGACGGCAGGAACGAGAAGAAGCCTTTGTTCAGATGCCGCGCGTCGATCTGTTCGCCGCCAGTGATAAGCTTGATCAGCGCCTCCGCCAGCTTGGCCCCCTTCTCCGGCTCGGACGTGCGCAGGAAGCGGATGCCGGGCAGGCGTGCAAGATCCGGAGTGGCCTCGCCCCCCTTACGCCCGCGGCCTTGGTCGAGGAACGTCTCGATCCCGACCGATCCGCCATAGTCGCCCGCGATGTAGCTCCACGCATCGACCAGCGTCGATTTACCGTTGCGGCCCTTGCCATGAAAGAACGCTAGCTTTTGCTCACTTATGTCGCCGGTCACGCTTAGACCGCCCCACTGATGCAGGAAGCGGCGCATCTTTTCATCCGGTTGCACCACTGCGAGGAACTTGTCGTATTCGGGGCTAGTGGCCTTCGGATCGAACACGACGTTGGCGACCTTGCTGATCAGATCTTCCGGCCGATGCTTGTCCAGGCGCACGCCCCAGCGGTCGCCCATTGTGATCGGTTTAAGCACCCCTTCGACCACCACCCATCGCTGGCCTTTCTGCGTGAGCCGCAGCGTACCGTTGAGCAGGTTTACGGCCATGCGATCGGCGTCCATCGCGTCGGCGCGAATGGATACGTCAATGAATGACTTAACGAGCCCAGCAATGCAGCCCAATCGCTGCGAACCCTCGCTCGACTTCGCATGGTCGCGCAGCATCTCGCTATAATAGATCGGGATCTTGTTATCGCCGCTACCCTTCCACCGGACAATAAAGTCCAGAGTGGCGGCACGCTGTTCGTCCGTGGCGTCTTCCGGCAAATCTTCGATCACCCCGCTTGCCGCGACGAGATCCGCCTCATGTCGGATCGAGCGTACGGTATCGAATACGGCGAGACTGACTTTGCCGGGGATCTTATCCTTTTCCTCGGACAGCAACTCCCACCGGCGATCGTCCCATACGAACCAGCCCAATTCGTTGCAGAACCTGAAGCGCCACGCATGCCGCGCCCTGAAACGTTCCGCATTGCCGAGATCCGTGGTCGACAACACCGCGCATTGGCGATCCAGCACTTCATCCTTGGCCGGCGCAATGCGCCCCCCTGACCCCCCAGTTTGGTTGGCGGGGCTGTTGGTTCCGGTTTGGAAGGACTCGGAAATTTCCTCTTCACCGGGTCCGGGTTCGAACCGCCCGAGATCCTCGGCGTAGGCATCGAGCGGCGGAACCGCTGGCGCATATGACGTAGAGGACGATGACCGGCCGCTATCGCGTCCGCGCGCCGCCTGCGCGCCTACGGCGCCGAGGTCGCGGGGCTTCGCGTTGTCGAAACCGTTGTCGATCGCCTTCAGTGAACCCGCTAGATCATCGTTTTGCGGCATGGCACGTACGACTGTTTCGAGCCCCGCACGTACGAAGGCCTCGCCGATCGCGCCCGCCAGGACGAGCCCGCCCATCTTCAACGCCGCGTGATAGATGCCGGCGTTGCGCCCGCCCCATTTGCCACCGCCGATCGGCGTGGAGGCGAGTTCGTCCATCTCTTCCTGAAGCGCGATCTGAGCATATCGCTTGTGGCGAACGTCGACGTCGACCGGGAAGACGTCGCGCGGCACGTACGTCGACGCGATAGCGCTGCTCTGGTCGGGCTTGCGCTTGCCGGTTGGTGCTCGCAGCACGGCAACCAGCTCGGCCGGCATTGCAACGATCTCGGCATCAGCATCGCCACGCAACCAGCGGTATGACCCGGTCGCATTCTTGCCATCGCCCTCGCAATGGCTTGGCGGGACGATCGTGTATCCGCCCAGGCCGCGTACATCGATATGATCGGGCAGGTTGCCACGGTTCCCGATCGGCGCCCCCTCGGGCATCTGGAAATAGACGTGAACACCGCCCGAGGGTGTGCGGACCGCGAGGCTGGTCGGCAGCGCGCAGCCGATCTGTTCCTCCAGATCGGCCTTCAGCTGCTCCAGCGTCCACTCTTCACCGGTGGACTGATCGATGCGCGGATCGAAGTCGATGACGATAAGGTTGGCTTTACCGACAGACACCCCGATCATGGCCTTGGGCCACGATCGCCACCAGTCGCGGATCTGACTCTCGTCGCAGGTAGCTTTCGAGACGCCGCCCGACCCCTTGATCGGCTTGCCCGCGGCATCGCGGTCCTGCGGCACGAGCGGCCGCTTGTTCTTAACCGAGCACGGAAATACCGGCCAGCCACGACGCGCGAAAGACAGCGCCGCCTCAAGCTGAGACGGCAACGAAGTGGAAACGCTCACAGATTATGCCCCCGGCAAAATTAGCGGCAGACGACGGATACCGGTCTGCTAGCGGCGCGACGACTGCGGTTAGAACGGCACGTCGTCGTCCAGGTCGTCAGTGAAGGTGCCGCGCGAACTGCCAGCACCGGTGCCAGCGCCGGAACCGGCCGACCCGCCGCGAGTCTCGCCATAGCTCGAATAGTCGTTCCGGCCGGGATCGGCTTCACGACGATCGAGCAGCACGAGCGTAGAGTTGAAGGCACCCAAGACGATTTCCGTCGAGTATCGATCGATGCCGTCTTTATCCTGCCACTTACGAGTGCGCAGCGCGCCTTCGATGTAAACCTTCGCGCCTTTCCGTAAATACTGCTTGGCGACCTTCACGAGACCGTCGTTCATGATGACAATGTTGTGCCACTCGGTCCGTTCCTTCTGCTCTCCGGACACACGATCCTTCCAGCGCTCGGACGTCGCGAGGCTAATGTTCACGATCTCGCCACCGGTCTGAAAGCTTCGCGCTTCCGGATCCCTGCCAAGGTGGCCGACTAGAATAACCTTGTTCACGCTGCTCATGGCATCATTCCCATTGCGCGGAGGTAGACCTCAAGGATCGCCTGCCGCTCGTGTACTTCCTCGGGTTTCTTCGCCCGCAATTTGACAATTTCCTGAAGCGCCCGAGGGTCGTGACCGCGGCCCTTTGCTTCGCTCCAAAGATCTTTGATCGCGTCGGAGATTTCCTGTTTTTCATCGATCAGGTTTTCGGCCCGCTCGACGATCTCACGGACCTCGTCAGCCCCAACTGCGCCGCCATCCGGCCCGTTGTGCCGCGGATCTGGCCCTTCCTCGCCGTCGAGGCGGGGCGGCACGTAGATCACGCTGCCGCCATCGCGGCGCTGCGCGGTCCAGCCGGAAGCGATAAGCGCCTTCGTCATCGACTTCAGCGACGGGCCAGCTGCGCGGATATGACCCGGCAGCTTGTCGGCGACGTCTTCGAGAGTGATCTCGTCGCGCCCGACGAGCATCGCGCCGATCGCCGCGGCGACCTGAGTATCGAGCTTCTGTTTCACGCGCGATGCGCCGCGCCACAGAGGCGGCAACAGTCTTCACCGTACATTGCATCGAACACCGGCCGCATGCGCTCGCGCCACGCAGCTGCGTACGCCAAGCCTTGCTTGCGCTCTTCGTGCTGCGACTGGGGGCCGCGGTGTGCCCGCTTCTCCGTAGCCATGATCAGTGACGCAGCGCGACGGAGATGGGCGATATGTCCTGATCGGGCATACCGCGTGCGAACATGGCTTCAGCCAGTAGCGGCTCGGCTTTGATCGCATACCGGATACCGTCAGCTAGGTCGCGTACGTCAAACTGCGGGAACGGCTCATAATCAGCGCGCGTAGAAAGCTCAGCCTGAAGATCCGACGTACTAGCGCCGTCAATCACGTCATCGACGTCGACCTCGACCATGAATCGGATCTCACGTTTCGGGTTGGCGTCAAAAAAGTCGCTCGCCATCAACGATGTGATGACGCCTTGCTCGCGCAGGACGTCGATCAAGTCGTGCAAATCTAAGCGGCAACGGGTCGAAGTGGATCGGATCATGATCTCTGTCCTCAAACGCGCATCGGCATGAGGACCCCGACGAGATCGGGATCCTTGTCTGAGACGATGCGAAGTGGTGCTGACGGATCGTGCAGCGTTATCGTGAGGGCCGCGCCCTCGGCGAAGATGCCGGCGACGTCGCGGAGGTATTGGCTGTTCAGACCGAACCGCAGCGGCGTACCCGAATACGTGGCCTCGATAGGCTCACTGGCGCTGCTGCCGGTTTGATCCTTGGCGCTCATTTCGTGCGCGCCATCAGATGCACCGAAGTCCAACGCGAGGGAGCGGATTTTCGTCTTGTCACCTTCTGCGTTCACGACGGACGACACCGCGCCGGCCGCGGTGATCAGTAGATCGCGGATCACCGTGATCTTGTTGCCGGCAGGCTCCGGAATGACGCGAGAGTAGTCTGGGAACGTGCCTTCAATCAGCTTGCTGATGATGCTGCTCGATCCGATTTTGAAGGAGATCGCGGTTCCGTTCGTCTCGATCACGACGTCGCCGGCAGCTTTCCCGATCAACTGAATGACCTGCGCTACCGCCTTCTTGGGAACAATGATGTCGGGCATCGCAGAGGCGCCATCGGGCAGATCAATTTCTGCGCGGATGAGCCGGTGACCGTCTGTAGCCGCACCGCGCAGCTTGTCCGCGGTCGTATGCAAGAAAACGCCCTGCAAATAGTAACGGGTTTCGTCGCTGGACTGCGAAACCGCACATTTCCCCAGTAGGCGGGCTAGTACGTCACTCTGCATTGTGAACGATACGGGGTTGTTCAGCGGCGCCCGTTTGGGAAACTCGTCACCGGGCAGCGTCGCAATAGTTCGGACGCCACGCCCCTGTTTGACCGTCAAAGCCTCGCGCCCTTCGATCGGCGCGACCGAAAGCTTCCCCGGCTTGAAAGACTTCACCGCTGCTAGGAATTTATCGGCTGGCACCGTCGTCCGCAGGCTCCCAGCAGCAGACGCCGAAGCACTTGCTTCGATGTCCAGATCCGTCCCGGTCACCGAAAGCAGACCGTTTTCAACGATCACCAGCAAGTTGGAGAGGATGGGGATTGTGTTCCGCCGCTCGACGACGCCGAACACCTGTTCCAGCGCGACGAGCAAGACGTCGCGTTCGATCTCGATCTTCATGACTTTGCGAACCCTGTCCGTTGGCCGGTAGCGAGAATGGTGATCAGGCGGAGCGTCGGCGCCGACGTCCCTTCGATCTTGATCAGTCGCGCCGCCTTCATCGCAGCGAGCGCGGCGGGGATATCGTCGCGCGGGATTCCGGTACGATCGGCGAGTTGGGCATCTGTCGGGCAAGGCCTGCCGTACTTGGCCGCGCGCTGGACGATCGGCAGCAACAGATCGATCGCGGCCGCTTCGTCGACTGCTATCACGGGCGCGGCCAACGAAAGCTTCGCACGCGGTACGGGTGCAGGTTCGGGCGGGGGAAGCGGAACGCTGGTCCGCTGAGCACGATACGCCTTTGCACCCTCGATCAGGTCACTCGGCTTTTGCGAAAGCGTCACGAGACCCTGAATCGCCAAGGCATACAGCCGGCGTTTTCCAGGCGCACTGATCGGCAACCACGTCGAACGTACCGAGTAGGTGAACACGTCACCGGCTTCGGCATACGCAAGCCAGCTGTCGACTTCCGCGATCGACGCGACCCTACCGCTTCGATCGTCAGCATAATCCAGCGAGACCGGCGCCGGGGGGACGCTGGCCTCGCTGTCACTCGCGGGCACCGGGAACGGCCCGTCTGTGAACTTGGGAACTGTTGCGCTCACGCTGCCACCTTTTCGAACCAACCGCCCTGAGGCGATCGGCGCCAGTCGCCGCGCGTGATGGCGTTGGCGGTTGCGTGGCCGACGTCGCCGACCAGTTCTTCGCCTGGAACGACTTCGCCTTCGACGAGGCGCTGCAACGTCGTGATCGGCATCCGCATGGAGGTCGATGCGACAAACATGCTGCCGCGGAAGTCCTGCATGATCCGCTGCGCGAGCAGACGCGCACCCTCATTCGGGATGCGCGCGATTAGGTGTAGCTTGGTCATCGTTCACCCCCATGAATGGAGCGAGCAAGGGCTCGCATACCGACAGCGACGCGGATCACGTCGTCCAGTTCGCGCTCAAGCTTCGCAGCATCGATCGGGCAGAACTTGCCGTCAGAGAATCCGGCGCAGATCGCGCCGGTCGTGTCATTGAACTCTCCCGACAGCTTCGACATCATCGCTAGCAGGTCGGAACCCGATGCTGGTGCATCTGGTAGAGCGACGAACACCCCACCCATCGTCCTGCAAAGCGCCTGCGTGACATGCGGCCAACCTTCGCGGGAACGGGCAAGAGGCTCTAGGTCGGCGACAACATCAAGGGGAACGAAGTAGTTTGGCTTGTTCGGATTGTAATAGTCACTGAGGTTGGACGTACCGACGCGAGCGTATGGCTCAGCGGCATCTAGCCCACCGCACCCCTTAATCATCTCGTGTGTCGCCTTCTTCAAGGCGAGTGCTTCTGGTGTCATGCCGACACCCGTGCGGCAACTTCTTTGGCATTGCCGCATGACCCACTGGCCGACGTGATCATAATTGGCAAATCGACGCCGCATTCAGCGGCGATCGCTACGACCTTTTCAGAGGACCCTTCGTCTTGAGCTATGCGCCGCAGATGATCCAGTCGGGACGCCGACAGACCATTCTTCCGCCAGTTATGAACGGTGGAAACGCCGGTCAGCGCCTTGTTGGCAACCGCTGTAGTGCCGCCGAGCGCATCGATGACGAGGTTTGCAAATCGATCCATGTCGACGAATATGCCGAAACGGCATTTAACAAGCAAGTGCTATTCTGCCGTAATGGCATTTGCCATAATGGCAGACATGCTCTTGATACGTACGATATGGAAATCGCAGAAATCCGCGAGCTTATGCGAGCTAAAGGCTACGATCAGAGTGATCTAGCAAATCTGCTCGGGATCGATCCGAGCGCGGTATCCAAACGGCTAACCGGCAAACGCCCGTTTAAGCATCACGAAATGGTGAAAACCCAAGCTTGGCTCTTGGGGGGAGCCCCCGCGGTCGAACTGGGCGGGGAGGCCGTTCGGATGCTTCCGATAATCGGTCAGGTAGCGGCGGGTAGTTGGAAGGAAGCAATTCAACAGCCGTCAGGCCATCTGCCTCTTGCAGCTTCAACATCGCCCAAAAACGGTGTTGTACTAGTTGTGCAGGGTGACTCCATGGATTTGGAGATCGAAGAAGGCGGTATGGTTGTTGTTGATCCCGACGACAAGGCACTCTTCCCAGGTCATTTATTCGTGATCCTCAATGAGGCTGGCGAAACTACGTTCAAACAGTTCGAAAATGACCCCGCTCGATTAGTCCCGCGGTCGACGAACAAGTCTCATCGTCCTATCCAGATTGGCGATGGGCAGGCCTTCACAGTGATGGGCCGTGTGACCGCGCTTTACCGACGCCGCTAGGGCGACTGCCTCGTCATAGGGCATCCATTCAGACTGCCGGTCCATCCCCCCAGGGACCGTAACGAAAAAGCACCCGTACTCGTCGTGTGAGCCCAAGCCTTCAGCAATCAGGTCCTCGCGCGCGTGTCGTACACTTTTCCGCCAAGGCCCGATCGGCCGGCCAAAGCAGGTCGCCCGATACCAACTCACCATTTTCTTGTTCAACGAGTCGCCCACTCTTTGCCTCCTGCCGTTCGGTGAAAGTGGAACAAACAAGGAACGGGATCAATACGGAAAAGCGGCAAATGCCGATACGGCATAAAACCGGTTGACTAAATATGCCATAACGGCAGATATAGCATCCATCAGGGCACCCCGCCCGATGGGAGTTGCGAATGCGCACCGAGACCAAAGCCCGCGAGATCCAGCGGCCCTGCACTTTCCCTGTCTTTCTTGCCGCCCTCAACAATCCTGCCCCTTCGTTCACCGGACTGCCGCGGACCCTGCGCGACCACATCGGCAAGCGCGAGTTCGGTGATTTCGGCGCCGTGCTGATGGCGAACCGTCCCCCGGCGACGGATCTGACAGGACGCGTCGCCAAGTGGCGCGCGATCGACGCGGCCACCTCGCATGATACCCCTTTGCTACCCCACCCCGATCATACGGCCGAGGATCGACGCTTCAGCCTTCTGTTCCTCGCTACGCCGGCCGCGATCGTCCTTTTGCTTATCATCGGCCTGATCGCCGCTTGGCGCAGGGGGATGCTGTAATGGCTATCACCGTAATCCACGGGCACGAGAGGACCGGCAAGACGGTCAACGGTCTGGCGTTCCTAAAGCAGTACGGCTGCTCGCGGATCATCGACGACTGGCGGCAGTCCCTTTTTGATAGCGCAGAACGCCGCCCAAATGACGGCGATCTCGTTCTGACGACGGAAACTGCTGCCGTCGTCGCACGGCACTTTCCCGACGCGCGTATCGTTGACGTCAATACAGCCCGCGCCAGCATCGGCCTGTGCGCGGCACCGGCCGCAGGCTTTCCGATCGATAACCCCGCGCAGCGAGGGCGCTGGTATTATGCTCGGGAGATGGATGCCGAGTATTGGCTTGGCGGCTGTCTCACCCGTGAGGAAGCGATCGACCGGGGCCGCGCCTGGGCGAAGGGTGAGACGTTCTGGATCAGTCTCGGTGCGCCTTTCAATAACAAGCTCGACATTTTCGACGAGGCCGCGACCCCCGTCACGCTCGCATTCGATGATGCGAACGAGGCGAACTACGGCGAGGACGGCGAAGGCGGTCCGCACCATTGGGACGAGGCGGATGTCGCCGACTTGTCGCGCCGGCTTAACAACGTGTTCGCCGACTGGGCGCACGAGCACGGCTACCAACGCGGCTGGGTTCTTGACCTCACAGAACAGGCAGAGGTCCGGCCGATCCTGACGCTCGCGCGTGCGGGAGATCGGTGATGGCGGTAACCTACTACCAGCAGCATTCATTTACGCGGCCAAAGACGATGACGGTCGGCGAATTGCTCGCCCGGCTTGACGGATACGATCGCGAACTGCCGGTCATCTTCCGCTCGCCGCAGCACGGCTGCTACGGCAGCAATGTCGGGTACTCGCTGGATACTGTTTCGCGCGAGACACTGGAACGCCGCGAGGAACATCACCCCGAGACAACGTTGTTCGACGAAGAGGAAGGCGTCGACGTACCACAGGAAGCTTACACGGACGTGTTCGAGCCGTGGGACGGGGTGGTGATCGCGTGATCCGCCACTTGATCCCCCATATCGAGGGAGGCCCGTGGGGCGGCGCAGCCTTGACCAGCAACGGATCGCCAACCGGCGACGAGGCACGCGGTCGCTGCATCGCGTTCCAGTGGTTCGGCCTGATGATCGAGATCGGTGTGGGAACTGTTCGGCCGCGCCCGGCAGCGCCAACCTGCGAGACGCTACCGAACGACGTGACCGTCGAGCAGGCGGCGAAGCACCTTGGCATCCAGTCGACGGCTGGCGGGCGCGTGACCGTCGCCCATCGCCTTATCTCGGCAGGCTTCAAGCCCATCCGCGCGAACGCGTTCGGAGGCTTGGCGAACCGGTACGTTCGAGAGCAGGCCGTGGGGCGGATGCGTTGACCAAGCCGCCCGTCAAAGATGCCTTGTTACAAGGCTGCTCTCAGATGGGCCACAACCGCTTGCCGGGTCAGCAGGAGGGTGGATGGCCCGTCCGCCAGTGTCCTGAGTGCATGACGGCCTTCGAGCCGAAGGTGGTGAATCAACTGTTCTGCAAGCCGGTCCATAACGCCGACTGGAATAACCGCGCCACGAAGCGTGGTCGTGTGCTGACACCCCTAGGGATGGTCGCACGCATCACGCGAAACGGCACCCGAGGCACTCCAGAGGCGAGAGAGGCCGGCAAAGCCGCGTCGTCCTATTACGCCACGCTGGTCCAACGCTACCGCGACGAGGATCGCGCAGCCAACGACGGCCGAGGCCGGATGGAATGGCCCGCGTTCATGATCCTGCGCATTCAAACCGGATTTGACCCGTTATGAGCGAGCGCCCCCGCTTCGTATATGCCTACGCCGAGATGGCTCAGGTCGCCGAGGACGTCCGGAAGAACCGTGCGCAGGGCGACCCCGCCTTGGTCGCAACGGGCCGGCTTTCCGCCGAGGATTCCGAGACCCGGCTCCGGATCTCGACCGCCATCGCCATCGATTGGGCGCATTACGCCCGAAACGAACTCCCGCCCCGCAAGGGCGCCACCGATGCGGAGAAGGTCGCCGATTTGACAGCCGTGCTCGCGGGCGCGGTGAAACGACGCGATCAAGCTCGGCAGGCAATCGTGAACGAGTATAGCGAGCGGTTCTTCGTCAGGTCGATGCCCCAGCTATGGGCCTTGGTCGACATGCACGACACCACGACGGCCCACGTGCTGCCTTATCTCCACTGGGAAAGCTACGCGGCCGCGCTGGAGGCCATGCTGTGGTGGCAGCAGCGGGCCGCGTCCTGCAACCGCCGCGCCATCACCTTCGCGAACATCGAGCTTCGGAAGATGGGTTACCTACCACACGAACGGGAGGTGGCTTAGATGGGCGCAGAACCTGTATTCGGCGAAATGCTGAGCCGCCTCCGCCGCGCGGCGAAGAATGGCACGCGGCTGCATCTTGATCCAGAACACGTCGCGGCCTTGCTCGACGACGATATCTATGCGGTTCTGTCCGCCCGCGAAGCCAAGGAGTTCCGATCACAATGCCGTCCCGCCCCGCTACCCGCACCGGAAAGCGAGCCAAGCGCGGCACCGCCGCAGCTGATACCCGATTCGAGCTCGGGCCATTCTGGCTCTGGTACCGGGCCGATCGCGACGACTGGAACATCTGCTGGCTTGATGGACGTACAACCCGCCGCACATCGACGGGTATCGGAGGTGGCGGCGGAACTCCGCCGGAAGATGCAAAAGAGAGCCTAGCCGATCACTGGACGGCGTGGCGCGCGAACGCGAAGACGATCCAGCCAGTCGGACCAATGGCACCCGGCGACGTCCTGATCGCTGAACTCACGGCCATGTGGATCGAGCAGCACGTCGCCAACCTCGAAGCACCCAGCCGCTATCTTGATTCAGTCGAAGTGCTTGAGACGTTCTGGGCACACATGCGAGCGAAGCGCCTACTACCCGAGCCGCTCACGGTCCTTTCCATCACCAACGGTTTGATCGATGCCTTCATCGCTTGGCGGTCCGAGCAAGGCGTATCGGCGCCGACGATCTCTCGCGACATCGCTGCGCTTCGCGGTCCGATCAACTGGGGGATGAAGAACAACCACCTGACGGCCGCGCCGCGCATCAAGGAGGTAAAGGGACGGAAGAAGCGGAAGGAACTCGAATGGAGTCCGGAGCAGGTCGCGGCGATCCTCGATGCGGCAGCAGCAGACGAGCAGCGCCGGCACATTCATCTGTTCGCGATGATTAACTTGTCGACGCACGGACGGACGGAGGCGATCCTCGAACTCGATGCCGATACCCAGATCCGGCAGGGCCTGATCTACTTCCTTCGCCCTGACGAGGAGCAGACCCGCAAGCGCCGTGCGATCGTGCCGATCTGCCCGACGCTTGCGCCGTGGCTCGACGGTGTTACCGGCAAGGTCGTCCGGTATCGCACGCCGACGTCCGCGAAGACGCGGGCAGGGGGCGGGGCGGAATGGTTCGAGCGGCCGACGGCGAACATCGCGAACGGGTTCGAAGGTGTGTTGCTCGCGGCACATGCAGCGCGGCCGGATCTCGGTCTGGCACGGCACGCGATCGACGCGGACGGCAAGCCGATATGGCTAGAGCCGCGTAAGAAGCTGGGCGAGACCAAACGCCGGCCGAAGATGGTTGGCATCGGTACGCCCAACACGCTGCGCCATACGATTCATACATGGCATAAGCGCCAGGGCGTCCCCGAAGCGCAAATCGATGCAGCTGCCGGCCATAGCGAGCAGGGGACAGGCGCGAGCTATACCCATCTGCGGCCCGAGTACCTGCGCGAGTTTACCGCTTCAACCGAGGCGTTCTGGCAAGCGGTAGGCGAGTTCACCGATACCCATTTGCGATACCAGCGCGATACCAACGTGGTTGCGCTGACCGGTGCGCGGGTACGCCGCACTGCATAATACCGAATGATTGCAATGATTTCCGCGTGGTGGAGCCGAGGGGAATCGAACCCCTGACCTCTGCAGTGCGATTGCAGCGCTCTCCCATCTGAGCTACGGCCCCGCGCGGTTGGCCATAGGCCAGGATGGTGATCTAGCGGCTCGATTTGGGCGTTGCAACCGGGTTGGTGAGGCTGCGCAAG